>Ga0314810_100019_pt1 | contig 21222 bp, 17 predicted proteins | sample STEome_8_FD_202331 | JGI IMG/M metagenome (GOLD analysis project Ga0314810, IMG submission 202331) | Metatranscriptome of soil surface biofilm microbial communities from soil inoculated with nitrogen-fixing consortium DG1, State College... ... | reverse complement strand
TTTTACTCTTTACTTTATGATCGTGACAGCCTCAGTCAGCGAAGGCATATTTACTTGGCATATTTTAAGGATTGGGGCATGGGGGAGGCAGTGCGGTCTTGGGGTCTCCCCAAGTGGAGCAACTGCCGTCATGGGGCATTGGGTATGAGGAATAGGGAATATAATTTTTTAGTTGCATCGAGTTGCATTATGAATGCATCGAGTTGCATTGTGAATGCATCGAGTTGTATTGTGAATGCATCGAGTTGCATTGTGAATGCATCGAGTTGCATTGTGAATGCATCGAGTTGCATTGTGAATGCATCGAGTTGCATTGTGAATGCATCGAGTTGTATTGTGAATGCATCGAGTTGTATTGTGAATGCATCGAGTTGCAAAAATTAACCCACTCCAATATTTCGTGCAGCTTTACCGACTTGTAGACACAAAGCAACTTCTTGCACACTGCCAAGTGACATCATTAGTGATTAGTCACCATGCCCAATGCCCAATGCCCAATGCCCTTTAATTTTTTTGATACCTCATTCCCGGTAGTTGGGAGAGTAAACCCATAAGTTCCAACTGTAACAAGGCACTGGAAACTGAACCAGGAGGCATACCGGTTTGTTGGACTATTAAATCGAAGGGTAGAATATCAGAGGCGATGCCTTCGGCAACGTCAAGGACGAACGCATCCATTACCTGTTGCAATTCGGGTGATAAAGTTGGCAAACTTAGTTGTTGTACTGTTGACAATTGCTCAACTTCATCAATTTGTGGTATTGCTCCCAGCATTTTTAGTAATTCGTCTAATTCTTTGAGAATTAAAGAAGCGCCTTGAGTTAATAATTTCAAACAACCTTGGGATGGATAATCGTCTACTCTTCCTGGTAATGCATAGACATCTCTCCCAAATTCATTGGCGTAGGTGGCTGTAATCAAAGCGCCAGATTTTAATGGGGCTTCCATAACCAGGATAGCGCGGCTCATGCCTGCAATAATGCGGTTGCGGCGGGGAAAGTGAGTGCGATCGGGTGGAGTTTTTGTGGGATACTCACTCACAACTAAGCCAGCCGTCAAAATTTCCTTGTACAAATCGCGATTTTTTTGGGGATAAATAACGTCTATGCCAGTCCCTAAAACTGCGATGGTTCTTCCACCAGCTTTCATGGTAGCGGCGTGGCTTTCTGTGTCAATTCCCTCCGCCATCCCAGAAACTACGGTAAAGCCATTTTTAGCCAAAGCTGTACTAATTTGACGAGTCCAACGAATGCCATATTCTGAAGGGCGGCGGGTGCCAACAATACCAACTAGCGGTTTTTGTCCGAGATTTTCCTGGAGTTCAACTTCACCGCGATAGTACAAAATCGGCGGGGGACTAGGAGTTTCCAATAGTAAGCGGGGGTAATTTGCATCTGCTGGAGTCCAGAAATAAGGGTTTTCCTGTTGGTGTTTAGTGAATAGCTGTTCTGGATGTAGACGCGATCGCTGTTGTACTATTTTTTCTAGTGTTTGAAAACCAAAACCCTCTACTTTCCCTAACTCTTGCTTAGTAGCCTTCCAAGCAGTTGCCAACGTACCAAAATGCTGTTGCAGCCGTCGCAGTAATACCGGGCCAATCCCCGAAATCTGCGACCAAGCCACCCAATATGCACTTTCTTCTACCACTTTTTTACCCTCACACCACTGGTTTGAGTATTCCCAAAATCGTCGGGTTGTGTCCATTTATGGTATTGGGCATTGGGCATGGGGCATGGGGCAATAGAGATGTAGCTTTAGCTTCTCTTTGGGAGACGCTAGCGCGAACCCGCAGGGTGGGAGATGGGGCAATACGGTTCGGATAAGCAGTATGAACTTCCCTTGTGGTCTGGGAAAAGGTTAAGGGGTAAAGGGTAAAGGATGTATTTGAAACCTTTGCCCTTTGCCCTTTGCCCTTTGCCCTTTGCCCTTTGCCCTTTGCCCTTTTCCCTTTCCCCTTTCCCCTTTACCCTTTACCCTTTACCCTTTACCCTTTCCCCGAACCGTATTGGCCAGAGACTGTAGAGATGTTTCATCAAAAGTCTCTAAAATATCACCTATTAGAATCCAAAATCGGATAAATTCTGTAAAATTGAAATCTAAATTACAAAATCAAAAAACTAATATGACTCGTTGGCTAAGCTTGCTCTCGATGTTATTAGGTATTTTGCTGATGGGTTGTTCTGCGCCGACAACAGCCATACCTTCTACCCCCACATCTAATTCTCCAACTCCAGCGCCAGAAAATTTAGGTCAAAAACTACCAATTTCCGCTAAAGCTATTGTTCCCAATGGCACAACTATTCAATTAGAAGTAGCAAAGACGCCGCAACAGCAAGCGATGGGCTTGATGTATCGACCTGCTTTGCCAGATGACCGAGGAATGCTATTTCCCTTTGCTTCACCACAACCAGTTAGCTTTTGGATGAAGAATGTACCGGTATCCTTGGATATGGTATTTCTACAAAATGGTGTGGTTAAATATATACAATCATCTGCACCCCCATGTGCTAGCGAGCCTTGTCCTACCTATGGCCCAAATACACTAATTGACAAAGTAATTGAACTCAGATCTGGACGAGCTGCGGAATTAAATTTAAAAGTCGGGGATGTTATCAAAATTGAGTTTTGAGGCTCTGATGCTGTATTTTGACCTCAAGCTATCAAAATCTATGTTGTTTTTGTAAAAAATGTCACTTTATATGGTAAAACAGTCAGTTATGAGGCTAATATTTAAAAACTGTGGTAATGATGTAAAATCCTACCGTCTTTAAGCTGAAATCGCAGTTTTCAGTTTCGATTGTAAAAATATTCCCTTAGACGTAAGTGTAAATAGTCGTCAATAGGGGAGTATAGGCTATGGAATCTTTGTTACTACATGTGTAATTAACTTAGAGTACACAGTAGACGAGATGAACTCAATTTAACTAAGTAAAAATACTGCTTGAAATTCGAGCAGATAATTTGTCAAAAATTTTTATTTCCAGACTTTCTGTGAGAAGCCTGCTTTTAGGTAGACCAAGAAAATTGGGTCTGGATGTCTGGTCGATAGCGACACAGTGACAGATGAAATATTGGCTACTAGCTAGCAATTAATGATGAACTGATATATGACAATACACTCTGCACAAGGAGGTGAGACACAAATGTCACCATCAAAATATTCTCGACTTATTAATTTTTTGCAGGAAGATTTGGCAATTTCCGCAGCTTCACTAGCGGTGGCACTTCGTCATCGCGAGCAAGACCCAGGCCCTTTGCCAATGATTCTTTGGCAGTATGGATTGATTACTCTAGAGCAGTTAGAGCAAATTTATGATTGGCTGGAGACAGCATAATTAAGCAATTTAAAATCCAAAAGGAGGAAAAGCCATCGTGTTAGTTTGCTTGTTATTAACTGGATGCCAATTGAAGTCAGGGTAGTTTATGAATAGCTTATTCAAAATAATTGAGGCATATCATATCCACTCTAACTTATGCAAAGGTTGACATATGGAGAAATTGTCTCTAGCGGTTTTTACTAATTTGCATACAAATCACAAGAGCGAGCTGATGATTCTACTCGCTCTTTTGATTTGTCATTGGTCATTGGTCATTAGTGAGTTAAAAATAACCAATGCCCCATGTCCTATGCCCTATGCCCCATGCCCCACTAATCTGTAAACACCTTAGCGGCTGCTGCTACACCAGATCCTGGGGTGAAGTCTTCATAGCCAAGTTCTCTTAAGGTAACTTCTAAGGATGCTATGCAGCTGAGGATATCGCGATCGCTAACAAAACCCAAGTGACCAATACGGAAAATTTTATTGCTCAGATGGTCTTGACCGCCTGCTAAAGCAATATCAAAGCGCTTTTTCATAAATGACCGAATCTTATCCGGTTCAATTCCCTGTGGCGCTACAGCTGTAATCGCTGGACTAGCGTAATTGTCTGCTGCAAACAGGGGTAAGTTTAATCCTTTAACGGCGGCGCGGGTGGCATTTTTCAGGCGTTCGTGTCGAGTAAATATTGACTCTAAGCCTTCTTCTTTCATGATTCGCAACGTGGTATGCAGCGCGACAATCATGTTTACAGGAGGAGTAAATGGGGTGGTATTTTTAGCTGCGGCTTTGCGATATTTGCCTAAATCTAGATAATATTTCGGTAATTTTGCGGTTTTGTAAGCTTCCCAGGCTTTGGGGCTAACGGAGACAAAACCCAATCCCGGCGGAATCATATAACCTTTTTGGGAACCAGAGGCGACTACATCCAAACTCCAAGTATCTACTGGTAGATTGAACGCACCCAAGCTAGTCACAGCATCAACAATAATTAATGCTTCACCGTGTTCTTTAACGTGGCGATTGATAGTTTCTAGGTCATTCAACACACCCGTTGAAGTTTCACTGTGGGTGATGATGACAGCCTTGATTTCCTTTTGGGTATCTGCTTGGAGTTTTTGGGCAAAAACTTCTGGATCTAGAGGTTTTCCCCATTCAACCTTCACTTCTTCTACATTTAAACCGTAGGCTTGACTGATTTCTACCCAACGTTCGCCAAATTTACCGTTAGAACCAACTAAAACGCGATCGCCTGGAGACAGGAAATTAATTATACCGGCTTCCACTGCACCAGTACCGCTGACATTCAACATCAGCACATCACTTTGAGTTTGGTGCAGCCACTTGAGGTTTTCCGTTACCTCTGCCAAGATGTTGCTAAATTCACCTGTCCGGTGTCCAATCGGATGCTTGGCTAATGCCAGTAAGGCCGCTTCTGGCACTGGCGTGGGGCCAGGAATCATCAGCATCAGCTTATCGTTCATGTGTCTATCCTAAAGTCAAATAAAAGTCAAAATTCTGGGAAGTTGGCTAAGCCTGGTAGCAAATTCTAGATATTTCTCTACAAGTTACACTCAGTTTGTCACCAGTCTCGTTGTGTATTTTCCAAGTTTATAGTCAAACTATCGCCGCAGTTAATCAAGGGTCAGTTTATTATTTAATACCTTTGTTCCAGGAAATCAATCTTACCACATACTTAGAACGTCGATTCGGTATTCAAAAATTGTTGATATCCCGTACTAGGAACTGGATATTGGCTATTTTCCCATCCTCCCAGTTGCCAATCACCAATCCTCAACTCAGGCGATCGCCAATAAATTATCAATTTTTATAGTATATTCATCAATTCGTTACATCATCAATCAGTATTTTTAGCTACTCTTCACAGTGAGTCGTTTTTAACTAGTGTCAGTTTAAAAACTGTCACTCATCAGAACCTTGGTTCGATCGCAGAAGGGATATTCTTAATTAGTGCAAGGAGTGATACCATTTCACAACATGTTTGTCACAAGTTATCCCTGCAATGCTCCTTCCTGAGGGAGTATTGTAGATTACAGATGTTGCATCAAACTAGTGAGTTGGTACAAAGTTATACGGGGAAGCGCTTGGGTGAGCAAAACTCTCAAGTGCTTTTTCGTGTATAAATAAAACACTAGAATTCTCTGTTTCTAACCCTCGTAATCTTACTACCAAAAGCTTTGCTTTTGATTCCGAGCATTCTACCTTTGACGTTAGGAAACTCTAAAAAATCAATTATTGTGGTTGAACTTGTTGACTGTTGACGCTTAACTGTCAACAGTCAACAGCAAACAATATTTTTTACTTGAAAGCCCCTTACTCAACTACTCCTGACTCTGGTTTTCGGACTACTAAATCAGACATTAAATCGGGCAAAAATGGTTGTTGTTCATCTTTTGATGTCTGAATTTTCTCTTCAGCAGCAGGTAACCAGCCGATAAATGGTAGAGGTAAGAGGCGGCTGAGATTAGTAATTAATACCAACAGCCAAAGCAAATCGAAGTTTGTTGCTGTGATTCCCAGCCAATGGGTAATTAATGCCCCAAGTGCGTGGGAAACGCTTCCTCCTAAATTGAAAATTGACATTATCAAGGCAAATAATGTTGCTTCTACCCCATCAGGACAGACCCTTGCTGCTAGCACCATCACTTGCATAAAGGCAATTTTCCCCATCACAGAGAGAATAAGGCTATCACCCAAACTAAACCAGTGGTCATCTATACCCAACAACCGATTAGTGTGAGTGATTAATAAAATCATTGTCATCCCTAAAATTGAGGAAAAAACAGCACTCCAAGCAAAAACTACACGAAAAGGAATGCTTTTGAGAAAACGTTGAAAAATCCAAACACCAGCCAAAGAAGCAAAACTTGTCACCAAATGCACCCGTCCCAAGAATTCTGGTTCAAAGTGTAATTCGTTGGTGGTGAAGTAGAAAAAGGCTGAATCAGCACTTGGGGTAGCTTGCCAAATGAAGATAAATGCTGTTGGTAGCCAAATGTTTTTTTGGCTGATGACTTGGCGTAGCTGTGCCAGTTGATGTTTGATTGGTGGGATGTTAGTGCGATCGCTATCTTTACCTTCTTTGTTAATGGGAGACTCAGCAATCAACCAAGCTGCTGCTGAAACAATCAAAGGAAATAAGGCAACGATCCAAAACAGAGTATGGGTACTAAAGTATTGCAGTAGAAAACCGCTCAAGTATGCTGTTATCAAACTTCCGATGGCAGAACTACCCCAACACAGTGATTGTAGTGAACCTGCTTTGGCTTGTGACTCGCCTCTGGCTCGTTCCACAACCAATGAGTCAACTATGACATCACTCATAGCAACAGAGAGAGAACTCAGACCGATGGCGATGGCAGCTGCCCAGCTAGTATGAACTATGGTTGCCATACTTACCCAGGAAACAGTCCCCAGTATCCCCGATAAAATTAAATAAGGACGCCGACGATAGCCAAATATCGGCAAGCCATCAGAGATAAAACCAAACACCGGCTTAATCATCCAAGGTAAAAAGGCAGCTCCCAATAAAGCCGACACTTGGACTGGACTTAATAGCAATTCATCTTTGAGGAAAAAGCTCACAGCTAAACGCGATAGCCCTAAAATTCCTTGGACGAAGTAAACTGCGAGGATTGCTATTAACTCAGCATTTGGTTGATTGCCCAAAAAGATTTTTTCTGTGACTGAATCTTTTACCTTGGACAAGCCAGATGATTGAATCAGCATTTGATAAATATTTTTTAAGTTTTATCTACTTTTCCATCATATCGACTTCTCCCCATGAAGCCCGCCGCTTTTCCATAAAAATTAACCAGCAGATGAATAGCAAGTAAAATCTTGAAATCAACATCAAGTCCTGACAAGTTGTTTTACATAAAAATTGCACATTTTTTGGAGATGCTATTAAGGGAACTCCAAAAAATAAATGATTCTGGTTCATGTCGTTGACTGTTGACTGTTGACCGTTGACAGTCAGCAGTCAAGAATCTCCTATGGAATATTTTTTTACTTGGAAGTCCTCGGTGGACTGAACACTAATAACTCTCATAGCAAGGGACTGGTGGCTGGGTCAAAAGTCTGTTAATGTCCTAACCACCTTGGCTGTTGCTATAACTGTTAAACTACCGTTCGTAATCTAAAATAAAAAATTTGTCAATGCATCCGAATGAAAAAGCTACTATCTCTACTCGTGTTATTGGTTTAATTAGTGGCACATCTGTAGATGGCATAGACGCAGCCTTGGTAGAGATTTCCGGCGAAGAATTAGATCTCAAAATTGAGTTGCTAGCCGGAGAAACGTACCCCTATCCGGCTGAACTGAGAGAAAGAATATTAGCCCTTTGTGCAGGTGCAGCCATATCAATGGCAGAATTAGCTCTCATAGATGATGCCATCGCCTTTACCTTTGCTCAAGCTGCCCAAAACATTCAAAATGGCCACCAGGCGGCTCATTTGATTGGCTCCCACGGTCAGACCGTTTATCATCGACCAGTTGGGAAATGGGAAATAGCAAAACAAAATACTTCCTATTTTCCACTCCCCACTCCCCATTCCCCACTAGGCTACAGCCTCCAACTAGGGCGCGGTGCCTTAATTGCCCATCTCACAGGCATTACAACTGTGAGTAATTTCCGTGCTGCTGATATCGCCATTGGTGGTCATGGTGCGCCTCTGGTTCCTAGAGTGGATGCCTATTTACTCAGCCATCACGAAGAAGGACGTTGTATTCAAAACATTGGTGGTATTGGTAATGTTGCTTATATTCCGCCTCGCCATGGCGACTGGCTCTCAAAAATTCGTGGTTGGGATACTGGCCCTGGAAATAGCCTGTTGGATTTGGCGGTGCAGCATTTAAGTGCTGGTGCTAAAACTTACGACGAAAATGGCAATTGGGCAGCCAGTGGTACTCCTTGCTATCCATTGGTAGACCAATGGCTTAAACAAGAATATTTTCATATACCACCGCCTAAATCTACTGGTCGAGAGTTATTCGGTTTGACATATTTAGAACAGTGTTTCAAAGATGCCCAAGCCTATCAACTCAATGCTGCTGACATATTGGCAACTCTCACAGAACTAACAGCTGCTTCAATTGTTCATAGTTACCAGACTTTTTTACCAGAAATGCCACAACGAGTACTGTTATGCGGTGGTGGTAGTCGTAATCTTTATTTGAAGCAAAGATTACAGTTATTATTAGCATCAGTACCAGTCTTAACTACAGATGAAGTCGGCTTAAGTGCAGATTTTAAAGAAGCGATCGCTTTTGCAGTTTTAGCTTACTGGCGAAATTTGGGTATTCCTGGCAACCTGCCGACTGCCACCGGGGCACCTGGTGAAGTTCTTTTAGGGGAAATTCATCAATACTGAGTAGGGAGTAGGGAGTAGGGAGTGTGGGGAAAAGCTGAGATTCAAAGACAAGGGAGATGACAGTTATCAGTTGACTGTTCGCTGTCCAATGCCCAATGCCCCATGACGCCACTTGCTCCACTTGGGGAGACCCCAAGACCGCAGTGGCTCCCCCATGCCCGATTCAACACTGCGATAACTGTAGTCTTGGCGGCACTCCATCGCGACAGGAAATATAAAAGGTGGCTCATACTTTTTTATTGGAATCAGGACGCTGGACAATACAAGGGAATTGGCTAGAACGTAATGGTATGCCAATCAATGTCAAGGGTATGACCTTGGTAGCTTGGAATCGAGATAACTGGTTTACTATGGCCACAAAGCTGATATTCCCAGGCAGCGATCGCTCGGAAATTTCTCTACAATACAAGGGACGCTTGCATGAGGGAGAACGCCAGTATACTTTTTTGCTCCAACATAATATTCTAGGTCAGGTTGAAGGCGAAGGTTGGATTGGTTTGGATACTATTGTGCAGCATTACTGGGTGTTGGGCGATCGTCAGCGTCGTAGCGGCTTTGAAACCCTACACAGGATTTCTGAAGATACATACTACCTAAGTAGCGGCATCTTGACTGGTCATTTTTTAACTAACACAATGGAAGCTAGCCTAGAACGCCAGATACTCTAGTACTCACAACACTATAGTGGCTATAAATGTCCAAAATTCTAGGCTTGACGTGAAAAATTGATAGCTAATTTCATTAGTATATTGAAACGTGCATAGTAAAAAAGAAATAATTTAGTTAACATCTGGAATTTAGTATTTTTAGGTAATGGTGTAGTTAGGAGATCGATATTCGTGAATCCCAAAGTATCTGTCATTATTCCTGCTTACAATACTGAGGCTTATATTGGGGAAGCAATCAAGTCAGCCCTAGAGCAAACACTCCATGACATTGAAGTGATTGTAGTCGATGATGCTTCAAGCGATAAAACTGTAGAAATCGCTAAAAGTTTTATTGATAAACGTCTCAAAGTGATAGTTAATCAACAAAATGTTGGGGCTGCTGCTGCGCGTAATCGTGCCCTCAGAGCAGCCCAAGGCGAATGGATTGCTGTCTTGGATTCAGATGATTGGTATGCTCCTGAAAGATTAGAAAAGCTTGTATCCTTGGCAGATGAAAAAAATGCAGATATGATTGCAGACGATATTTATTTGATTAATGATGGTGAAACATCTCCTTGGAGTACATTGATTCAAGAAAGTGGAGAAGTTATAGAGAAAATTTTCCAAGTTGATATCGTTTATTTTGTAGAAACTGATATTTTTGGACAACCAGGCTTGCATCTTGGTTTAAGTAAGCCTTTATTTAAGCGAAAATTTCTACTTCAACATGGTATTGAGTACGATGAAGATATCAGGATGGGGCAAGATTATTGGCTTGATATGAAATGCCTAATCAAAGGTGCTCGCTTTTTTCTTGAGCCAAAACCCTATTATTTTTACCGCTCACGTCCCGGCTCCCTTGTACATCAAAGCCGATTACCACGTTTAAATCAAAGCTGCAAAGCCACTAATTCCTTCATGCAACAAGAAGCTGTGAAAAAAAATACGGCTTTAATGAGCGCCTTGTCTCACAGTCTAGCAGTGTATAAAAAAAATTTAGCTTACTTTCAAGTTGTAGAGCCTCTCAAACAAGGAAAATGGTTAACAGCATTGACACAAATGACCAAAAATCCTGAGTTTTTTTCTTATTTTATTTCGCGAATTAATAATATAGTTGAGCGTCGAGTTCAATACCTGATGACCAGAGATAAATCAGTTTTTCACATGTCTTATAACACACAGAAAAAAAGAAAAACTACCAATTAAGCCTCTAAAATTTATCAATTATTTACAAGGTGGTTAGTACATTAACTAATAATAAAATTTAGACACAAAGCAAAAAGTCGGAGTGGCTGCTTTTGCGCTACACCCTTCGGTAAAACCGTTACCGGAGGGTAGGGGTTGCTGTAGGCATCTGTTAGGGCAGCGGAAAGCCTTTCTCTTTCAAAAGAAGGTAACACCAACGATACAGCAACTTTTAGAGACATTACGCGTAGCTTGCTTAAGAGCAGGGGTAGGTTTACAGCGACTTTGCTTAGCGTTACTTTTTAAGACAAAGACTTTTACCCAGTCCCTAGTCACCAGTATCCAGTCCTTTGCTATAAAAGCAGAGCTGTTATTTATTTAGTCAAAATTGGGCAAACTAAGACTACATCATAATTAAATCAGTATACATTTACCTTTTTTGCATATTTGGTCTAGCATGTTGCACTAATTGTTAGTAACTGTATTTGTTGCCGACTTCCAGATTGTTTTACAAGACGGAAAAAAGCTAATCCACAAAAAAGCATAACTACTCATGTTGGTTGTTAACTGTTAACTGTCAACAGTCAGGGATGAGTAAATGTGCAAGTTAAATGCAAAACAGCTTACAGAGGTTAGTAACTGAGTCAAGTAGAGAATTTAAGTTTACCAGCCAGAAATGAAAGCTGCTTGAATCCTGAATTCTCTGTTCTAATTACAGTAATTATGATGTATGGTTTAAAACTTAATGTCAAGCTAAATACTTACAATTTGCTTTTAGAGTCAAATTTTCTATGTCAGACCCTAACATTGGTCGCTTACTCAGCAAACGCTACCAACTTCAGGAGTTAATAGGTACTGGAGCGATGGGTCGAGTTTATCGCGCTAAGGATATTTTGTTGGGTGGTGTACCTGTTGCTGTGAAGTTCCTCGCTTTATCAATCCAAAATGAAAAGATGCGGCTGCAAGACCGCTTTGAGCGAGAAGCTAAAACTTGTGCTTTACTTGGGCAAAAAAGTATCCATATAGTCAGAGTGATGGACTATGGCGTAGATGACAATAATATTCCGTTCTACGTCATGGAATACCTACAAGGACAAAGCTTAAACAACATTATTCGCAAGCAACGCCTTCCTTTGCCTAGATTTCTGAGTATGGCGCGTCAACTCAGCTTGGGTTTACAGTGCGCTCATGATGGTATTCCAGTTGACGGTACAATTTGCCCAATTATCCACCGTGATGTCAAGCCAAGCAATATGCTGGTGATTCAAGATCCGAGTTTTGGAGAATTGGTCAAAGTTTTAGATTTTGGTATTGCCAAGTTATTACAGTCAGACAGCGACCATACAAAATTTTATTTAGGAACATTGGCTTATTCTTCTCCTGAACAGATGGAGGGTAAGGAATTAGACAACCGTTCTGATATTTATAGTTTGGGCGTAATGATGTTTGAGATGCTCACTGGTAAAATGCCGTTGGTAGCACCGACTCATTCTTTTGGGGCATGGTATAAAACACATCATTATCAAAAACCGCGTTCTTTTACTGAGGTTTCGCCGGGGTTAGAACTACCAAAAGAAATAGAAGATTTGGTGATGAGTTGTCTAGCTAAAGTACCACGCGATCGCCCCCAAAGCATCAGCGAAATATTGAAAGTTTTAGCAACCGTAGAACAACCAGACCACACACGCAAAAGTAAACAGAATAATTACGCCCTAGTTCCTGCTACATTGACACTTAATGCTGAGGTTGAGCAGAAAACGAAAGTCGATTTGCGGATATCCTCGTCAAATGATGAAATTGCTAAGACCATTTCCTGGCCTCAAAATAAACCCATTGCTGATATTGTCTTTCCCCAACCCGTACATATCAATGGTGAGGTCTTACCAGCATTGTGGGTAATGCTACCCCATATGGAAATTCAAAAACGCTTAGTTTGTACCCGCTACAATCAATTTCTTTTCATCTCGGTTCCCCATCCAATGCTGTTGTGGATTACCGTCATCTACAACCGCAAACACGGTGCTAAATGGTTACATTACTATTTAGACCTCAAAACCAGTCTTGGTCAAGAAATTGCCCGCTTGCTACACCAAACAGGTTACTACCGCCTGTTATTTTTCGCACGAGAAATGCCAAACCGTTGTACTCATATCTTACTTTCCAGTGTCGCCTCTGCCCAACGTCAACGACTGCAAGAGTGGGTCAAAATCAGCAATACCTTCATGTCTTCTGCTGACCCGCAAATTAGTAAAAACTTACTCAAAAGCGAATATGAAAAGATTAAGCCTCAAATCCTGGCAAAACTTGAAAGTATTGATACAGACTCTCCATACGATCTTTCCAACTAAGAATAAACTGTGTAAAAAAGAGTATCCAATGAAAAATTGTAAATTTTTATAAAAAAAATATATATAATGTTCTAACTTCTAGTTATATGTATAAATAGTGAAAGTGCTGGCTGGCTAAAGTTAGTCACTCTAATTTTTCTCTAGATATTTTTGTGTACATGGTCTAATTTAGTACAAATTTACGCAGGTATAATTTAACACAACACTTAAGATACAAAAATCTAAGTCTGACTAAAGTACACATTAGATTTGAAATCAAATCTCAAGTTAGCTTTAGAATTTAGCAGTCTTCCTCAGAAAGCTTGACATCATCCGTTAATTAACTTAGGAAGTTTGACTTTTTTGTAGCTTTGTAGAGTTTTTCATCGGAGTTGACGCCCCGGCATCCCCAGCTCTTTTCCTCTGTGGGAACCAAGCAAGAGAAGGAGGTCGCCCACTGCGACATCAGAACGACTCTATGCCATAGTGGAACCGGAATCTAAGCCCCACTGGTGCTTAAGAAGTTCTTGATAAGTTGCTTCCCGCACTACCATTTGTTCGTACAGCTTGACTAAAAAGTCTTTAGCCTGTTCGTGGCTCATATGCTGTACTTGAGTTGCAAATGAGCAGATACTGAATTGCTGTTCTAAGGATAATTTCATTGGTTCGTTCATAAGTAACTCCGAAAAAACAACGCGTAAATGGTGATATCGTTCACAGAAGTCCAAATGGGATAATACCTGGACTTGTATCTGTCCTGCATTTGTTCCTCCGTATTAAGAAAGATAACAAGTGTTTGACAGATTGCCCACATCCTAAGTGTGGAATTTTTCTGTTCTGATATCTCGCACCTAATCCCACTGATATACCACCCAAGTCGGCCGAGTCATATTCCAGAAAATATGCTCTAGTTTGTTTTAAGAAGGTGAATTTGCCTTCTTTACTCCCTTTTTGTTGGAAATAGATAGTTTTCCTAGTTGAGAAAAACGTCAGATAGCGTCTTTCTATATATGGAAAAACTTTCCAAACTGGGGAGTTGGAGGAGGCTGGGGAATAAATGGTAATAAGCGTGAATTATAGTCGCTTTACCTCATTACGTGCAAGATGTCAATTTACTAATTTATAGAAATTTAGCCTCCTAAGGTAACTTTGGAGGCTAAAAGTATTAGTATCAAATTGTCAAAAGCAAAAATGCTCAGGCTGAACAAATTGATGGGTATATTTACCGGATTTGTCATTGATTGTTGAGCGTGGGGCATAGGGCATAGGGCATGGGGCATGGGGAGATGACGAGGATGTGGCTTTAGCTTCTCTTTGGGAGACGCTAGCGCGAACCAGTAGGGTGAGAAAAGAGGAAGTCAAAAGGTAAAACGCAAAAGTAAAAAGAAAAGAATACCAATGCCTTTTTATTTTTCAATGCCCAATGCCCAATGCCCTGTTTGCCCAATCATTGAGAATTATTTTCTTCCAGTGAGACGAGAACAACGGTAATGTTATCGTGCCCTCCTTGCTCCTTAGCAGCCTCAACTAAAGAGATGGCGGCTTTATCTAGCCAAGGGGTTTCTTGGAGACAGCTAGCAATCTTTTGTTCGACAAGTTCTTCTGTGAGACCATCGCTACATAAGAGTAAGCGATCGCCAGTTCTCACATCCAGTGGTTGCACGTCAACCTGATGTAGGTCTTCCCGTCCTAAACAGCGGGATAATACATGACGAAAAGGATGTAATCTAGCTTCGTCTTGGGTGATGTCACCGATTTTGATTGCTCGTGCTACCCAAGTGTGGTCTTCCGTGATCTGTTCTAATTGCGATTGTCGGAAGCGATACAGGCGGGAATCGCCAACATGAGCGCACCAAGGCGGTTCTGGAGAGCGAAAAATTACTGCTACAACCGTTGTACCCATATCGGCACGTTCGGGATGATTGTGCTGATCTTGCAAAATGGCTTGATTGGCATCCCACAAAGCTTGCTCTAGCAATTCTTGAGAAGACTTTGGAGATTCCCAATTGGCCAGCAAATACGCTTGAATTTCTTTAGTGGCAATGCGACTTGCTTCTTCTCCTCCCGCATGACCACCCATACCATCAGCTACAACAAAAAATCGTCCTTGTGGGTCGATATAGTAAGCATCTTGATTATTAGAACGAATAAGTCCCGGATCGCTAAGACCCGTGAAATTAATTTTCATAAATTTTTTCAACAATTAATACATACGGTCATAACGGTCGAGGCGCAGAAGCAGTCTGATCAAAACCACTGAAATTCCTGCTGCGATTAAAGTAGGCAGCAGTGCCAGCCATACAAAATTCTTCACTACTAAAATAGTAGCTGAAAGGGTGAAACCACTAATTAACAGAGCATAGCTCATGGAAAGCTGAATATTACTCTGCCGTCGCAGCAAACGTTCAGTTTCTATAGACCGAACGCGCAGGCGCATGTCTCCCCGTTCTAACTTTTCTAGAGTGTCCTCTAATCTACGTGGTAAACCCAACGCAGTACTACTTACTTGAGCTGCTTGACGACTCAATTCGTTAAGAAAGCTATTACCCTCAGAACCATTCATATCGGTCATAAGCTGCATTGCATATGGTTTGGCAACTTCCATAAAGTTAAACTCTGGATCTAAGCCCTTGCCTACCCCCTCTAGGGTGGAAAACGCTCGCATCACAAAAGTGAAAGTTGCTGGAAATCTAAATGGTTGATTATAAGCTATTTCGTAAAGATCATCACTAATTGCGGCCACAGATTGATTTTCAAAGGGCTTATCCATGAAATTGTCCAACATATATTGGACAGAACGCCGCACTGGCCCCATGTCATCTACTGGGGCGATCGCACCTAAATCGATGAGAGATCGGACTACGCGTTCGCCATCTTTTTGGGCAATACCAAACAATGTTTCCATCAGTCCTTCACGGATGTTGGACTTGATTTGCCCCATCATCCCAAAGTCGTAGAATATTAAAGAGCCATCGGGACTGATAGCAATATTGCCTGGGTGGGGATCGGCATGAAAAAAGCCATTATTGAGTAACTGTAGCAAATACGCTTGAGCGCCTTGACGAGCGATGGTTTTTCTATCTAAACCTGCTGCTTCCAAAGCTTCGTATTGGCTGATTTTTATTCCCGGAACATATTCCAAGGTCAGCACGCGGGAAGTGGTGTAACGCCAGTAAACTTTTGGCACTTTTACCCAATCGTAGCCACGAAAGTTACGCCGAAAAGTATCAGCATTACGACCTTCATTGAGATAATCAATTTCTTCCCACAGAATGCGACAACATTCTTCATAAATACCCAGCCAATCTCGTCCTTTTCCCCATTTGGGATGGTTTTGAAAGTAGCGGGTAATTCCTTTAAGAATTTGTAAATCTATTTCAAATAACTTTTTTAATCCCGGACGTTGCACTTTCACTACTACTGCTTCGCCACTATGCAACACAGCTTTGTGTACTTGTCCCAAGCTAGCAGCAGCTAAAGGTATAGGTTCAAAATTTTGGAAGAGTTCAGGAATTTTCCTGCCTAATTCTTGCTCAATAATCGATTCTACTTGTTCATAGCTAAATGCTGGTACTTTGTCTTGTAACTTTGCTAGTTCTTCTACATATTCAACAGGGAATATATCAGCACGAGTAGAAAACAATTGCCCAACTTTGATAAACGTTGGGCCTAAGTCCAGCAGAGTATTACGAATCCAAACCGCTTGGGTTTTGCGTCTTGCGGTTTGCTTGATTTCAGTCACACCACCTGGATAACTCCAAGATTTGTTGTACAGCCAAAGTTTGAACAATAAGGTCAAGACGAAAGACCAAATGTCCACAAAACGCCGTCTGCTAGAGTATTTTTCCCGATTCCAACGGTATGCCTTATCTGAATAACCTTGTTCCATATGCTCCATTTACCGTTGGTTTGCAACCAATATTATTTGCAAGAAAAGACACTCTGATTCCTAAACTGTTTTTTATATTTGTTTTGTCATTTGTCCTCTCTTACAAAGTTCCGATCCAAGGAAGCCTTGGCTCAGACTTTGCGCTTTGTCAAACGACTAATGACCAATGACCAATGACCAAATTTATGCAGAAGTTCTGCGATGATGTTGTAGTTCTGTTCGCAATAGGGCAATTTCGGCTCGCAATTCATCAATTTCTGCTTGCACGTCTACTGGCTCGGAACCAGGTTGCCTAGTGCTTGTGCTAGCTTGGCCGGTATTAGCGGCTTCAGCGGCTCGATTTGCTCGCTCTAGAACTTCTTCTGTAAACTGGCGCAACTGCTCTCTAGCTTCAGCATCAAATTTGCCCAGTTCGCTCAAAGCATCGGTCAAGGCGACCTCTAAACGCTCGTTAACGACTTCAGCTACCGCTCTGCCTACAAAAAAGGCTTGTACAAGGGGGTTACTCATAAATTTTTGTTACGTTCATCCGCAAAAGAATTATAACTTGCCTGTATGCTTTGCGGCTTCTGTTGTAGAGCTTGATATTTAAGTTGCAGCTGACAGACAAGTGTCAGTGCAATCCGAAGATAAAAGTTGCAAGCAATACCAAAGCCAGCGGCAATTACTAAATTTGAAAGGTAATGACAGGTATTAGAAAAGACTCAAGAACAAAAATATCACTGTTAGTGAGATGTCAGTAACTCTCGATAATACTCCTCAGGTGTACTGGGCAGATGGGTTGTCATTTGTAAAACTTGTTCTTTCAATTTGAAACTTTGAGTAATACTAATCCGACTGAGAAAATCTAAATCATGGGAAATTACCCAAATAGCTCCTTGATAATCATTGATACCTACTACCATTTGTTCAACGGTTTCAATATCTAAGTTGTTTGTTGGTTCGTCGAGGATTAGTAGGTCAATTTCAGAGATACTAATCATAGCGATCGCCAATCTTGCCAACTCACCACCACTGAGTACAGACGCGCTTTTATTAACCTCATCGTATTTAAATAAAAAATGTCCCAGTTGTTGCCGTAAAAGCTGATAGCTGAGATTGGCATTAGCTGCTTGCATATTTTCCAGAATTGTGTATTCGCGATTTACCAATTCATAGGTTTGATCGAGATACATAGCTTTCATGGTTGGTGCAAGTAAAACTTCGCCTGATTCCAAAACTGCTGTTTGATTTTTGCTTTCCAAAATAGCCTTCACCAAACTCGATTTACCGGAACCATTGGCACCAACAATGGCAAGGCGATCGCCAGAAGCAACATGCAACTGAATGTTGTGTAAAAGTATCCGTTCTGATACCCTTAGATTTGCACCTTGAATATCAATTAAATTTTTGCGCTTTTGGCTTTTTTCTTCTAGCTGGATACTTGTAACTTTTGTTGTTTTCACCTTTGTATCTGCAACTTTTTGATTAGCTTTTGCTACTGCTGCTTCATGTTTCTTTTTCGCATTTCCGGCTGATGTTTCGGCTTTAGTTTTAATCAATCCGGCTGCCATTCTGTCGATACTACCATTGATAAACTTCGCACGACCATTGCGCTGAGCTTGGGCTGCACGCTGTTGTTCTTGCATCGCCGCAGCTTGAGTGCGTTTAAGTTCCTTTCTGGCAACTTCGTGCACCCGCAATGCTGCTTCTAGCTCAATTTTTTTCTGTTGTCGATAATCAGAGAAATTACCACCATACACTTTCAAACCAACAGGTGTTAGTTCGCAAGTAATATTTGTCACCTGGTCTAGAAAAAAAGGCTTGTGGGAGACAATTACATAAGCACCAGTAAAATTTAAAAGAAATACTTTTAAGGTTTCTAAGGCTTGTAAATCCATGTGATTCGTTGGCTCATCCAGCAACAACAAGTTTGGTTTTTGAAGCAAACCAATGGCTAAAAATAGTTTTGTTAATTCTCCACCACTCAAATTTGTAATTGGCAGATAAAGGTCAAGATTTGTATTAAATTTTGTTTGCAAAATTTCCTCAATCTGCCACCATTCATCGGAGAAAGAAACCAAAAAATTCAGTACTGTATCTGATTTAATTTCTTCTCTCAGAGTGCTGATTTGGGGCAAATAATAAACAACACCATGACGCCAAACTGAACCCGTGGGGGGTGTGATTTGACCTGCAAGAATCTTGAGGAGAGTTGATTTTCCTACACCATTTTTACCTACTAAAGCAATGCGACTCCCAGCCTCAATACTCACTTGAACTTTTTCAAACAAAGTTCTGTCCAAGCTGAGTTCATAACTTAAATTTTCAGCTAATAATATTGATTTTTTCTGCATTCTTTTCAAACCTCAATTCGCAAACCTCCACCCGCGTGTTCGTAACGATTCCGGGTAGATTAGGCACAAAACAAACTCAGCCGTTACCAAACGGTCTGATAGAGATACGAGTAATGACAATATTGCTAGTACATGACTGTGTGAAGTAAGCCTGTCAAACTAATTACGTTTATTTTTCGTTGACATTTGTTGCTTCGGCGCAACAGCTGGTTGGTGCTACTTCATTTTTGATATCTCGTTTGAGTTGTGATGAGATTTGATATTGACTATACTTTAGCACAAAGGAATTTCGGAAAGTAAGAGGCGATGAATGTATTGCGATCGCGTTCACAAAAAAATTACGATATGTAAACAAATGAGTATAGGTCAATCTATGCCTACCAAACAAATCACAGAGTATTTCAACTTCCTGTCTTCTGAAGACATTAGACTCAAAGACTCAAGAATTGGGATTGAAACAATTCTTTATGAATACATTGATTGTGGACGTTCTCCAGAAGAAATTGCCCAAATTTATCAAACAATATCTTTAGAGCAAGTATATGCAACAATTCTTTATTATCTGCAAAATAAAGAAACTGTCAGCGCTTACATGAAAAACTGGATAGAACACGGTCATAGAATGAGAGAGCAACAGAGACTTGATCCTCCACCAGTCTCTGAAAAACTGCGGCAACTCCGAATTGAAAGACAAGCTACACAGCAAGGATGACACTGCAATATCTGATTGATGAAAATGTCAATCCCATATATCCAAATCAAATTAGGCTGCGAGAACCTGATATTACAATCAAAGTGGTAGGAGAATCAGAAACTCCACCAAAAAGTACACTCGATCCAGAAATTTTGTATTGGTGTGAGGATAATAATTTTATATTAGTAACAAATAACCGAACTTCTATGCCAGTACATTTAGCCGACCATATTGCTGTTAATCGTCACGTACCAGGAATTTTTATCCTCAATCCAAATTTAAGTATTGGTGAAAATATAGAAGAACTTATAATACTTGCTTTGGCTTCAGAAGACGATGAATATCAAGACAGAATAATTTATTTACCCTTACCCTAAAAATAGGATATTGTTACAGTCGGCAATGTCCTGCACTGTTAGTAACTCCAGAATGCGGGTTAATATTCCATAACCATATTGCCTATTGTCTCTTGCCTAACTACACAAATAATTTTACTCTTTTAGTCTCAAAGTTTTACCAATTGGTGACTAAAGTAAAGACGATATAATTCACACATCACACAAGCTTGATTGCCGTTGAGTTGCACTAAACCCATGCTTTCTAGTTTATAGGCAGCGATCGCATCTAATTCTACTTTCTCGTTGCTGGCGATTACCTGTTGCATTGCAGGCATTAATTCTGGTTCCTTTTGCAGCAAGTTCAACAGTTCTCGCAAATGCTGGGTGTAAATTCCCATCGGTGTTGATGCTGTTTCTAATAACATTTCTAAGGTGATTTCTTGCCTTGATAAATGATACAGTGCAAGGCTCACCAAATAAGGATGTCCCCCCACCATTGCTTGTAGAGATTCCAGGCGTTTTTCTTCTTCGGGGGACACTGCCCATTCTAGCCCGTAACGCAATGCTAAATCCTGTACTTGCTTGGGGGTAAATGGTGGTAGAGTTATTGTTATTCCTACATTAAAAGGCGATTGATTGAGTTTCAGAGGAACGTAAATTTCTGTGGTGTGAACTACCACCATTCGTAGTTTTTGCCAAATGCAATCTTGCTTTGCTTGTTCGTGCCAAAATCGCAGCATTGGTAAAAAATCTTGGGCGATATTTGGATGTTCAAAAACTCGCTGCACTTCATTCAAAGCCAAAACTACAGGATTTTCAGCAATATATTGTAATAAATAAGCTTCAAAATAAATTTTGCAGCTGACTTTGCTGCCCATTTCTATGTCCCAAAAATCATCTAGACAGGGAAAGAGATTTAACTGCCTAGTGACATAAATACAAAACCAACGCAAAAATTTATCCAGAGAAACAAAAACTTCTTCGTCTGCTTCTTGAAAATCCAAATAGACGACTTGATAATTTTGCTCTTTAGCATAAGCAATCATTCGGTTGAGCAAGGAACTTTTGCCCATTTTCTTGGGCGCTTTAATTCTG
>Ga0314810_100018_pt1 | contig 21487 bp, 18 predicted proteins | sample STEome_8_FD_202331 | JGI IMG/M metagenome (GOLD analysis project Ga0314810, IMG submission 202331) | Metatranscriptome of soil surface biofilm microbial communities from soil inoculated with nitrogen-fixing consortium DG1, State College... ... | reverse complement strand
TCCTCAGGGAATACAAATTGTTCGTGGATCTGATCTTGAGGAGCCATCCAAGCGCGGATACCCTCGTTGAGCAAAATGTTTTTGGTATAGAAAGTTTCAAACTCTGGGTCTTCCGCTGCCCGTAACTCTTGGGAAACGAAATCGTAAGCCCGCAGGTTGAGTGCCAAACCAACAATACCAACCGCTGCCATCCACAAACCTGTTACTGGCACAAACAACATAAAGAAGTGCAGCCAGCGTTTGTTAGAGAAAGCAATACCGAATATCTGTGACCAGAAACGGTTTGCGGTCACCATTGAATAGGTTTCTTCTGATTGGGTAGGATTGAATGCTCGGAAGGTGTTTGCTCCTTCGCCGTCTTCAAACAAGGTGTTTTCTACAGTGGCTCCGTGAATCGCACACAACAGCGCACCTCCCAACACTCCTGCTACACCCATCATGTGGAATGGGTTGAGGGTGAAGTTATGGAAACCTTGCACGAACAAAATGAAACGGAAAATTCCGGCTACACCAAAGCTGGGAGCAAAGAACCAAGATGATTGTCCCAAGGGGTACATCAAAAATACACTGACGAATACCGCAATGGGAGCTGAAAATGCTAGTGCGTTGTAGGGACGAATTCCTACTAGCCGAGCAATTTCAAATTGGCGCAACATGAAGCCAATCAAACCAAAAGCTCCGTGCAACGCTACGAATGGCCACAACCCACCCAATTGGAACCAACGGGTAAGGTCGCCTTGGGCTTCTGGGCCCCACAACAGCAATAGCGAATGTCCTAAGCTGTCTGCTGGGGTGGATACTGCCACTGTCAAGAAGTTACAGCCTTCCAAGTACGACGAGGCTAAACCGTGGGTGTACCAAGAGGTGACGAAGGTTGTGCCTGTCAGCCAACCGCCTAGTGCTAGGTACGCACAGGGGAACAGTAGTAACCCTGACCAACCTACGAATACAAAGCGATCGCGCTTGAGCCAGTCGTCTACTACGTCAAACCACCCTCTTGTACTTGGGGCGCGTCCAACTGCGATGGTCATCGGACTAAAATCCTCTTCTTTTACTAAAATTGCAACGTTTTTGAACCAGCATCACCTAAAAGCTTTTGCTTTATTTGGCAACTGCCGTGAGGAATTAACGTTTTTTTGACAATCTCAACAGCCTAAAAGCTACTGAAATTCTGAGAACTTGCTGCTTTATGAAATCAACATTTCTCAGAGCTATGCCATTACACGTACCACTGGCTAGTAACCTAGCTTGTGGTAACTTAATGATTCTTAACTTATCACATTAGTTCGGTTTTGGCCAGACACACGCAAGCAGATCGGGTATTCAACACAAACGTATATTAATAATATGAATATCAGAATTTTTACAATTTGACACAACTTTTCTCAGAAATCTAAACAATTGGGATTGGGAATTGGGAGTGCTGAGTGTTGAGTGAGGAGTTAAGAGTTAAAAGTTAAGAATTATTCCCCTTGTCCTCTTCTCTCCCCATCTCCCCATCTCCCTATGCCCCATGCCCAACGCCCCATGCCCTAATCCAGTTGCAAGATATCCCGATTCAATGGCAGACTTTTAAAGAGAGTATCTCACAAGCCAAGGTAGTTCAATGACGGCATCAACAACGATTAACAAGGGCGATCGCCTGCTGCATCAAAACGTTCTCGGTTCTCGTCGGTTTAGTAACTACTGGTGGGCAAGTATCGTTACCTTGGGAGCAACAGGCTTTCTACTGGCTGGCATATCCAGTTATCTAAAAATTAATTTACTCATAGTTACCGATCCAACTCAACTGGTATTCGTACCTCAAGGATTGGTAATGGGATTATATGGCTCTGCTGGCTTACTACTAGCCACGTATTTATGGTTAGTGATTTTATGGGATGTGGGAGGCGGTTACAACGAATTCGATCGGGAAACCAGCACATTCAAAATATTTCGTTGGGGATTTCCTGGCAAAAACCGCCGCATTGAAATTGATGGTCGCATAGAAGAGGTACAGTCTGTGCGGATAGCTGTCAAAGAAGGCATTAATCCCCTTCGCGCCCTTTATCTCCGCGTTAAGGGACGGCGAGATATACCCTTAACAAGAGTCGGACAACCGTTATCTTTAACAGAGTTAGAAACAGAAGGCGCAAAGCTAGCCCGTTTTTTGGGAGTATCCTTAGAAGGGCTTTGAGGGATTGGGCATAGGGCATGGGGCATGGGGCATAGGAAGAGGGGTAAGGGGAAAAGGGGAAAGATTAAATTTATTCCCTTTCCCTTTTCCCGGTTGGTGAGCTTGTCGAACCATTAACCTTTTTCCTGCCCAATGCACAATGCCCAATGCCCAATGCCCAATGCCCAATTCCCTTTAAAACGATAAGATACTTAAGTTGAATCAGTAACTAGCAATGCGGTTGAAAATTTCACAATTTTTGCTTTCTGTTGCGCTTGTCAGTGCTTTGATGTTAGGAGCATGTTCAACACAGCAAGTCGCTTCTAATAATTCTTCTCCGACATCAGTAGCCACCTCAAACTCAAATGAGGCAAGTATTAAGACAACTACTGAAGCAACGCCTGTATCTCAAAATACGAATGACAGTGTTGCTGGATTCGCCAATTTACCAAGGCTGGATGGTAAGGCTACTGTGGTACTTACAGTTAAAGGCTCACCGATTACTATCGAAGTAGACGGTACTAACGCTCCAATTACAGCTGGCAATTTTGTAGATTTAGTGCAAAAGGGCGTCTACAATGGCTTAGCTTTCCATAGAGTTGAACGCGGAACTCCCCAACAACCCCAGCCGTTTGTGGTTCAAGGCGGCGATCCCCAAAGCAAAGACCCAAATTTTCCTGTAGATCAATTGGGAACAGGTAGTTATGTTGACCCAAAAACAGGAAATCCTCGCTATATACCTTTAGAAATTAAGCAAAAAGGCTCAAATACACCGATTTACAATCAAACATTTGATGCTACTGCTCAACCCGTTATATTGCCCCACAAGCAAGGTGCAGTGGCAATGGCGCGATCGGAACCGCCAAACTCCGCTTCTTCACAGTTTTATTTTGCTCTAGCAGATATAGGATTTTTGGATGGTAGATACGCTGTGTTTGGCTATGTTACCCAAGGCTTCGATGTAGTCAACAAAATTCAGCAAGGCGATCGCATCGACTCTGCTAAAGTAACCCAAGGTGCTGAAAATTTGAAAACACCAGCGCAGTAAGAGGAGACACGGAGACGCGGCGACGCAAAGACTTCTAACTCATAATTTCTAAATTGGTGAAGGTTGTTGTTACTGGTATTGGTTTAGTTTCTGCTTTGGGTGGCAGCTTAGAGGAAAGTTGGCAAAATTTACTAGCAGGTAAATCTGGAATTAAATTACTTCAACCATTTCCAGAACTAAGACCATTTCCTATGGCTTTAATAGGTCAACAGCCAGCTGATTTGACAATGCTAACTCAGTTGGTTGTTACTTCTGCTTTGCAAGATGCTGACTTAGTTCCACCTTTAGCTGATTGTGCTGTAATCATAGGCTCAAGTCGCTCTCATCAAGCATCTTGGGAAGTCTTGGCGCGGCAAATGTATGAGGACACAGCCATTGAAAAAGACGTAAAGAATTTCTCCTCATCTTTGCGTCCCCCTTCGGGTTCGGAAGTTTGGACTCGACGGGAACCGCCAAGACTCCAACTTCCTCACTGCATCCCCGCATCCCCACGTCCCTCTGTCCCTGCGTTCAGTTTAAAAAATTGGCTTGATACATTACCTCACATGAACGCCATCGCCACTGCACGACAAATTGGTGCCTCTGGGATAGTGTTGGCACCAATGGTAGCTTGTGCTACTGGCATTTTTTCTATTGCCCAAGCAGCTATGCTTATACAAACTGGGCAATGTCAAAGAGCGATCGCAGGCGCAGTGGAAGCACCAATTACACCTTTGACTTTGGCAGGATTTCAGCAGATGGGTGCTTTGGCAAAAACTGGCGCTTATCCTTTTGATGTGCATCGAGAAGGCTTAGTTTTAGGGGAAGGCGCAGCTGTGTTTGTCTTGGAATCAGCAGAATTGGCAAAGCAGCGTCAAGCAAAGATATATGGTGAAATTCTCGGTTTCGGCTTCACCAACGACGCATATCACACTAATTCACCAGAACCTCATGGAAAAAGTGCGATCGCTGCTATCAAACAATGTCTACAACGTAGTTGTTTATCACCAGCTGATATTGATTACATTCATGCTCATGGCACAGCTACCCAGCTAAATGACCAAATGGAAAGTATGGTAATCCAGCATTTGTTTCCCCAAGGCGTAGCAGTTAGTTCCACCAAGGGAAGCTCAGGCCATACACTGGGAGCATCCGGAGCCTTAGGTGTGGCATTTTCCCTCATGGCTTTAAAGCATCAAATATTACCGCCTTGTGTTGGATTGCAGCAACCAGAGTTTGATTTAAATTTTATTACAGCAACACGCCTCAGTAATATTAACCATATACTATGTCTAAGTTTTGGCTTTGGAGGACAGAATGTAGTGATAGGCATGGGGCATTAGAGTGTTGACTGGTGAGTGTTGACTGGGTAGTTATTATTCTCCCCTGCCCCATCTCCCTTGTCCCCCTTGTCCACCATCTGCGTTATTTCTCCACGCCCAATGCCCCATCGTCTTTAAAAACCAACTGCCAAGAAGATTTGCTCAGGCGATCGCTGACAAAGGAATGCCAGTGGTGTAAGGTTGTTTGAAATTTTGGGTGTTGCAGGTCATTGAGCCAGAGAACGAGTGCATCTTCGCCGTTATCTTGGTAGTAGCCCCGACGGCGACCTGCTGTTTTGAAGCCAAATTTTTGATATAAAGATATAGCCCCTAAGTTGGAAGCTCGCACTTCCAGGGTGGCTCGCTCTAAGCCGCGATCGCTGGCTGTTTTAATGAGTGAATATAATAAAGCCTGTCCTAAACCTTGGCGCTGATATTGGGGATGAATCGCCAAAATTGTAATGTGAGCTTCTTCTAAAATTGACCAAAAGCAACCCATTCCCAGCAATGCGGGACTAGAAACAGAGGAAAATAAACCCAGCAAATCGCTGTTGGGACTGTCCAACTCTCGTTGGTAACCCTCCATTGTCCACAGACCACCAAAGCAAGCTCGATCTAGTTGCAGCAATGCATTTAGATGCTGTTTGTTGAGTAATTGAATTTCTAAATCTAATAAGCTCACATTATATTAAGAGGGAATAGGGAACGGGGAATAGGGAACAGGGATTGCGTATGATGGGGCAATGTCAATCGGCATCAACGCTTCTTGCGTGTAGGTGGGTGACTCAGACCCTGTTGAACAAAAGAGGAAATGAGCAACAAACCCCAGCCATCAACTTTTCTTGCTGTTGCTGCTTGCTCGTTCCCTGTTGCCTTTCCCAAGGGAGTTGAATAAGATTACAAACCCTTTGTAAACTGGGAAACGGGAGACTCACTCACCACGGTATTTTGAACAAGGACAATTAATTATAGTTATGGTATCGACTCACCCCACTGGGGTTCAACATTCTGGAAGTCAATATTTACCTCAAAGGCCCAGCAGCAACGCAAATTCCTCGCCTAATCAGGAACTTTTACCCTTAACAGCCAGAGTTCATAATCATGACTTCTTGGAAATTGGTGGGTGTGATGTCACAACCCTAGTTAAGCAGTTTGGTTCACCTTTGTATATTTTAGATGAAGAAACCCTGCGTTTGGGTTGTCAGCAATATCGAGATGCTTTTAAGCAATACTACAAAGGCGAATCTCAAGTATTGTATGCCTCAAAAGCTTGGAATTGTCTAGCTGTTTGTGCCATCGCTGCCTCTGAAGGTTTAGGAATCGATGTTGCATCAGGTGGTGAACTTTACACCGCCCTGCAAGCAGGGGTCAATCCTGAGAAAATCTATCTTCATAGCAACAATAAATCTCGTGAAGAATTGATTTTTGCCACAGAAGTCGGTTGCACTATTGTGGTGGATAACTGGCACGAGTTACGTACTTTGGTGGAAATTGTTGAGACAGCAAATTCTCCCGATCTACAGCCTAGATTTTTGTTGCGTCTAACGCCGGGTATTGAATGTCACACACATGAGTATATCCGCACTGGACAATTAGATAGTAAATTTGGCTTCCATCCCAATGAACTAGAGGAATTATTTACTTTTGTCAGTAAACAATCTGTCGTTAACTGCGTAGGGTTACATGCTCATATTGGCTCTCAAATTTTTGAGCGTCAACCCCATCGAGATTTAGCTGCTCTGATGGTGCAGTGGTTCAGTAATGCGGCGAAGTATGGTTTAAATTTAACAGAGTTAAATGTCGGTGGTGGTTTAGGAATTAAGTATATAGAATCAGACGATCCCCCTAGTATTGAAGAGTGGGTGAAGCCGATTTGCGAGGTGATTCAACAAGCTTGTGCAGCTGAAAATTTGCCTTTGCCGAAATTACTTTGCGAACCAGGGCGATCGCTAATTGCCACGGCTTGCGTAACAGCCTACACTATTGGTTCATCGAAGGTTATCCCAGAAATTCGTACCTACATAGCAATTGATGGAGGCATGTCTGACAATCCGCGTCCGATTACTTATCAATCAGTTTATCGCGCGGTAGTTGCCAATAAAATGTCCTCTGAGCTAACTCAAACAGTCACAATTGCTGGGAAACATTGTGAATCAGGAGATATTCTGATTAAAGATGCTCTACTCCCAAAGACAGAACCAGGAGATATTCTCGTAGTTATGGGAACTGGTGCGTACAATTACAGTATGGCATCTAACTACAACCGCTTGCCGCGATCGGCAGCAGTGGTAGTGGCGAATGGCGAAGCAAATTTAATTTTGCAACGTGAAACTTATCAAGACTTAATTCGGCAAGATCGCCTACCCCAAAGACTGAAAAATCAAGAGTTAGGAGTTAAGAGTTAAAAGTTAAGAGTTAAAAGTTAAGAATTAGAAGTTGAAAGTTATCAATTTGAAGTTTTGAGTTTTGAGTTTTGAATTAAAAGTTTTTTTCAGAACTCCTAACTCCTCACTCCTAACTCCTCACTCCTAACTCCTCACTCCTAACTCCTCACTCCTAATAACTGTAACTAGAGGCAAAAGTGTAATCCAGATGTCATGAGAGATTGGTGGAAGCAATGGCTGATAAACCTGGGATGGTCACAGTCCTTGCTGCTTGGGACTCTGGATATCGTATTAGTGCTGGCGCTGACGTACATGATACTGGTTATTATTAGCGAGCGTCGGACACTATGGATGGTGCGGGGATTCATTGTTTTGATGTTAGCCTCAGCACTAAGTAACAGATTCGGCCTACCTCTGTTAAATTTTGTCCTGGAAAAATTGGTGATTGGTTGTGCTGTGGCGATGGCAGTTGCTCTCCAGTCAGAGTTTCGGCGGTTTTTAGAGCAATTGGGGCGCGGCGAATTTCGTCAGCTCTTCCAACCCGATCGCTTGGCAATCCCCAAATCTGATAGTGTAATTGATGAAATTGTTGAAGCTGTTAAAGAATTGTCAAAAAACCGCATCGGAGCTTTACTCATTTTGGAAACCACAGGCCCAATTGATGAACGGGATTTTTCTGTGCCAGGAGTAAAGCTGAACGCGGAAGTTTCTAAAGAACTGATCCAGACAATTTTTCAGCCAAAAACTTTGTTACACGATGGAGCAACATTAATCCGTGGTTCGCGGATTGTGGCATCGGGTATAATTTTACCACTTTCGGGACGCACAGCCTCGCGCCAGTTGGGAACACGCCACCGGGCGGCAATGGGAATTACTGAGCGGGTCGAAAATTGCATTTGTGTCGTTGTATCTGAAGAAACGGGTTCTATTTCCTTAGCGGAACGAGGAACTCTCAATAGACCACTGACAATTCGGAAGCTCAAAGAGTCGTTAGAGGCTCTGTTGTCCCCAACAGTAGATCGGGAAGCTGTTGCTCCTGGTCTTTTGAGCTTGGGTCGTCAGATAAGTGGAAAGGCACTAGCATTGGTTTCACGTTTACTCGGATTACCACGTCTTCGACGCGCTACGCGAACGACCGCTTCTCGAGATAAAAAATGACATTACAACAAACTAAATTCCAAGATTTGCCTGCGGATTTGAAACCAGAGTTATTGCCCCAGCACGTTGCAGTGATTATGGATGGCAATGGTCGGTGGGCTAAACGTCAAGGTCTACCACGCATTATGGGTCATAAGCGAGGAGTCGATGCTCTCAAGGATTTGCTTCGTTGTTGCAAGGATTGGGGAATCCAGGCACTAACAGCTTATGCTTTTTCCACCGAAAACTGGAAAAGACCCCAGGAAGAAGTAGATTTTTTAATGACTCTTTTCCAAAAAGTTTTACGTCAAGAACTGCGGGAAATGGTTGAAGAGAACGTGCAAATCAACTTTGTGGGAAATTTACAAGCCCTGCCACGAACGCTGCAAGAAGAAATTTCCCGTTCGATGGAAGAAACCAAAAATAACCGCGCCATTCGCTTTTCAATAGCAACTAATTATGGCGGACGCCAAGAGATTTTACAAGCTTGTCGAGCGATCGCTAAACAAGTCCAGCAAGGTCTATTGCAACCTGATGAAATTGACGAACAAATATTTGAAAGTCACTTGTATACAGCGGGAATTACTGACCCAGATTTGTTAATTCGCACTAGCGGAGAAATGCGTCTTTCTAATTTCCTCCTCTGGCAAATGGCTTATGGAGAAATTTACATCACTGATACTCTCTGGCCGGATTTCGATCGGGCTGAATTTCACCGCGCCTTGTGTGCTTATCAGCAACGGGAACGGCGATTTGGGAAAGTTTAAGTTAGTAGGGTGGGCATTGCTTTTGCTGCATTTTGAGGCGATTACTTACGGTGGAGCGTAGCCCATTTCACATTTTTGAAAATACCCACCTACAAGATAAGCGATCGCACTATTTTGTCAGTGGCTGTGACCAACCCTGTGCCCAAGTCAGGAGATTAGATTCCCACTTTCCTTGAGGCTGATGCTCCATAAATATCCAAGATTCAGTATCAAATCTGACATCTGCCAAACTCTCAACTCCCAAATCTTTGAGCCGTTTTGCCAAAGGACCACCGAGCTGTAAACCCTTGACCCCCGGTACTATCTGTGTCTTGATCCAGGCTGCCCACATATATAACTCTATCTTCACCGCCAGTGTCTGTGCACCTTCTAACTTGTTAATGTCACCTAAAGCTACAGTATCAAGATCCTTAAGGAGAGCGTTGTACTCAGCCACCTGAGTCTCATTGCTCCACTTTTCCCACTGATCCGGTGTCATGGTATCGTACTGTGTTGCGCGATTACTGAAGGCTGCCTCAAGCTTCTGGTTATGTGTCTCGATTGCTTCCATGTTGGATGCAAGGAAGGAGAGCGGGTCGCCTCCTCCTGTTCCGCCGCCGCCGCCTGCTGGCAGTGGTGCTGGCTGAGGGGCATTTGTAGTCCGATCCCCAGCGGCACTGGTGGTTGCTACATTTCCAGTCCCCGATATTGCGGCGTTAAGCGGGTTTTCCAGTTTCTCTACAGCTTTGCCAATGTTAACTTTGGCGATAGTCTGACTCGTTTTGCCCAGTAGTGGTTGGAGTTTGCCAAGACCACTGCTAAGAAAAGGTTCGAGGATTGCTGCTCCTCCAACCACCACCAGAGTTGCAGCTATTTGATCGATAACAGCGTCTCGAGCTGCCTGTTTGCCATGAGCACTCTGATATCCGGTCATAGCGCTTTGGAACGCTCCTGTAAGTCGATACACGATTTGTCTGTAAGTTGAGGTTTTTTCACCAAACAAAGCTCGATACTTCAGGTCAAGTTGAGTTGCAGCTGCTTTATTCTCCAATACCTTGGTTCGTGTTTCAAGATCTTTGAGTTGGTCTGATGTTTTGTCACGCTGGACTAGGTTAGTTGCCGCCTGATTTGCTTCCTGCTCATACTGGTCGTTTGGTTCTCCCACAGCCAGTTTTGCCTGGGGACGACGCAATGATATCCGACTAATGTCGTGACCAAAAGACGGTTGTTCACTGGCTTGTGATAACAAGGATTCCTCGTCAGCAGGCTGCACTTCTTCTTGGTTGGTTGATTCCTCTGTTGTTGTTTGAATTAGATTATTTGTTGGTAAACCAAAGCCGCGTGTTGGGTTTGCTAGCGTCGGAGTATGTGGTGAGACAAGGGAAGGATTGGACAAACTTGATGCGCCTGCTTTCTTCCGTCCAAAAGTGTAACTATTGCTCATCTCACCCTTCCTTCGTTGGTGGGTAAAGCCTTTATTTTTACTTTCAGGCATTTTTTACTAGCACATTTTACAATTTGCGGAAATGCCATCGCTATGGACTTTAGTCTATGATTCACGATGTGCTGTACTTAGTACTTAGCTTATGGGCCAGAAAACACCGCTTGTTCTATGTCTTCTCGACTCAGAGAATACTTAAATGAGCGTTGGATATCTTGCCCATTTTCTCCAGATTGGATATATCGTACTATGATTTGTTCAACATCAAGCCAAAGTTCAGCTTGCCAACTCGGCCGTTGCACGCGCCAGCAATGTCTTTGTGTTTCATCTTGTTGACAACCTTGCTCTTTTAGCCACTGCTCAATTTGTGGCAGCGGATGATTGTATAAGGGGGTATCTGCGGGAAGAAGAGACATAGGAATTTTGGATTTTAGATTTAGGATTTGGGATTCGCAAATTATTTAATTTTTAATATTTGATTACTATTCAGTTTAGTTACAGGAAATTTCCACAAGCGTCAAGTTCACAAACTAGGTTTAATACCAGACATTAAATCTGTTTTATTTCAGAATTCTGAGTTCTCAATTCTGAGTTCTGAATTCTGCTGTACAGGTACGTTTGGTTGCTGCAAATGCGTTTGCAAAGCAGTGTCACCACGAGTTAAGCCAATGCCAATTGCTAGTAACAGGCAACCTACAAATGTTAACACCAGCATAAATAAAGCGAAGATTTCGCCGGATGAGAGTGGGCGATCGCTCGCATCCAGATAAGCTGATTTTGAAAAGTCATGAGAACGTAACACTGGATGATTTAAATCAGCTGGTGATTGAATCACCCCAAAGCGAGAATAACCAATTTTTAAATCGTAACTTAACCTACGTTCTGGATGGCTCAAGGTGGCGTAGGCTTCGTTGAGTTGCTGAAATTTGGCAGTAGCTACAGCAGCAGGCAATTCTGTAGTATCAGGATGATAGCGTTTGCTCAGTTGCCGATAAGCCCGACGAATATCGATTACGGATGCCGAGGGATGCAGTCCTAGCAGGGAGTAATAAGTTGGTTCACTGCTTTGTGCCATTGTCCCTTTCTGATTCACGGCTGTTTGAGTCACTTTGCTCAAAGATATTTTTTATATTTTAAATCCTTAGCCAGCAATTAGCGATCGCTCCCACAAGCTTGAGTGAATTTGGATAGCTGACGGCAAGCTTTTGTAGTGGCCAATGCTGTACACATTGATTACACGCATGAAAAAGTAGAAGCTGAGAGGGTAGCCTACATGTCATCTTTTAAATCAAACAGTAACAATACCGTTCAAGTAGATGGAATTCAATTTGAAACGGTGATGCCTGAGCGTGTACTGCGAATTCCAGCAAAGCAGTCTGATGCTAAAACTCAGGTTCAGTTTGGCATTCGTATCACTAATAATACAGCAAATCCTTGTAATTTCTTACTCTTCGTAGCGCGTCCAGAATTCCTCCAAGCAAACAAGGAAAAGATGCCACAGTTTGGCCCTAATGCTAACACAAATGCATCTCCAGAATTATCTGATTTTAAATTATTGATGCCTGGAGAAAGTGTGACTTTCTTAGTTGAAGGATATTTTGAATGGTTTGAAAATGAACTGAAGTTTGCATTTATGAGAAAAGATGCTACCTACTGGTGGTATGGCAATTTTGAATCTGGTACATACTTGATTAATGTCATATATGAAAATCCTTATGCTGCATGGGAGCAAGCTAGTTGGGGGGATGGAATTATCTCTTTAATGCCAATGCAAAAGCAGCCAAGAAACAATTACCTACCACCTAAGATTATCAAAATAGAAAATGTCTGGGTGGGTGAGATATTTACATTCCCTCTTGAGTTCCGCCTCATCCAATAGTGAACTGAATTTTAGTTAGAATTTCGATTTATTTGGAACGCAGACAAGAGTGTTGTTTTGCGGCCAAGAACTTCTATCTCACTATTCGTCTCTAACCTATTAAGTCAGCACGGGGTTTAAAAGTTTCAATTTGTCTGATTTTTTCGTAAAGTTCTCGTTCTTCTTGACTAATATTTTTCGGGGTAACTATTTGAATTTCTACCAATTGATCGCCACGTTTGCCATCATCATTAGGGTAGCCTTTGTTACCTAGTCGGAATTTTTGACCAGACCTCACACCAGATGGAATGGTCATTTTTACTGGGCCATCGAGGGTGGGTGCTTCTACCTGTCCTCCTAAAACCGCTTCGCTGGGAGTCACAGGTACTTGACAAAGGATGTTGAAACCATCTAACTTAAACAACGCATGAGGCTCAACGGTAATTTTTAAGTATAAGTCGCCACCGCCAACCCCTTGGTTTCGCAAACGAATAGTTTGACCTGTAACCATTGCTGGAGGCATAGTAACTTCTAGCGATCGCCCATCTTCTAAGCGAATGCGTTCGTTACCACCTTGATAAGCTTTTTCTAATGGTATAGTCAATCTCGCTTCTATATCTCTACGCGCAGTGCGGGGTGGGGTGTTAACTTTGTAGGCAACTTTTGTTCTCGGCGAACGAAACGGATCGTCAGTGGTACTATTATTGGATTTACTTGCGCCATTTTGATTTCTGACGCCGATAACTTGATTGATAAAGCTTTCAAAATCGGAAAATTCGCTTGGATCTACATCTTGCTTATCATTGCGACCGTTAGCGCCTGGTTGCCAACTTTTAGCTTTTGGTGTTTTATTGCCTGCAAAGCCTTTTTGTTTCCAGTAGCGGCTAAACTGGTCGTATTGCGATCGCTTGGCTGAATCGGAAAGCACTTCATAAGCTTCACCGATATCTTTGAATTTTTCCTCGGCTGCTTTATTGCCAGGATTGAGATCGGGGTGATACTGTCTTGCTAACCGTCGATAAACCTTTTTAATTTCTTCGTTAGAGGCGTCTTTAGCTACTCCTAAAATTTCGTAGTAATCGCGAAAATTCTGCAAATTTTGCATAGTCAGCTATTTAAATTTTAGATTTGGGATTAATTAATTAAAAGTTAGGAGTGAGGAGTTTAAAGTGAGGAGTTAGTAGTTATAAGTGAGGAATGAGGAGTTGGTAATTAGGAGTTACAAGTTGAAAGATGTAATTTTTCACTTTTCAGTTTTTAGTTTTCACTCTTAACTCCTAACTCCTAACTCCTCACTCTTAACTCTTAACTCCTAACTTTTAAATCCTAACTCTTCACTCCTAACTTTTATCAAAAACTACAACCAATCATTATCGTCTTCATCATCCCAGTTATCTTGGTAACTTGGACGGGATTTGCGGGGAGGACGGTTGTCATAGGAGGAAGAACGATTATCTCGGCTATAGTCTCGGCTATAGTCTCTGCCATAATCTCTACCATAGGAGTCGCCGCGATCGCGATATGTATCTCTAAAAGAATCGCGTTCTCGTTCTTTTTCGCCACCTGTAAAGATATCGCGGATAGTACCAAGCAAGTCGTCGTCTTCGTCTTCAGCGTAATACTGGCGGACTTCTCGATTTAGTTCATATAAAGCATCTTGCAGGTCAGCGTAGGCTTGGTCAATACCGCGATCGTCGTTTTCCTTGAGACTTTCTCGTAATTCTTGGCAAATATTATCAATTCTTTGGCGACGGTTGCGGGCAAACTGCATACCAAATTCCAAGGCAACTTCTCTAAGTTGCCGTTCTGCTTGGAAAATCAACGCCTCGGAACGAGTCCGTTTTTCGACTCTTTCTTTACGTTCCCGGTCAACATCGGCGTATTTTTGAGCATCCTGAATCATGCGATTCACTTCTGATTCGCTTAAGGTAGAAGCGCCTTGAATGGTGATACTCTGTTCTCTACCAGTGGTTCTATCTAAAGCTGTGACCTGTAGAATGCCATTGGCATCGATATCAAAGGATACTTGAACTTGGGGAATACCCCGTGGGGCTGGTGGGATGCCGTACAGCTTAAACCGTCCTAAAGACTTGTTGTTTGCTGCCATGTCTCGTTCGCCTTGGACTACGTGAATTTCCACAGTATTTTGATTGTTTTCTGATGTGGAAAATATATCAGACCGCCGTACTGGGATAGTGGTATTGCGGGGAATCAGTTTTTTCATCACGCCGCCGATGGTTTCCAATCCCAAAGACAACGGTGTCACATCCAAAAGCAGCACATCTTTGAGCTCCCCTGCAAGAATCCCTGCTTGAATGGCTGCACCCACTCCCACCACTTCATCGGGGTTGACGTTTTCGTTGGGTTCGATGCCAATCAAGTCGCGTACCAACTGCTTCACCATTGGCATTCTTGTGGAACCGCCAACTAACACAACTTCTTCAATGTCTCTGGGTGTGAGTCCGGCATCTTTGAGGGCGCGTTTCACTGGCATCCGTAATCGCCCAATCAAATCACCGCATAAACCTTCAAATTGGGAACGAGTTAAACGAGTTTCCAGATGTTTGGGGCCTTCTTGGTCGGCAGCAATAAAAGGTAAATTAATATCAGTAACGCTGACAGCAGAAAGTTCGATTTTGGCTTTTTCCGCAGCTTCCATCAGACGTTGCAAAGCTTGGCGATCGCGTCTTAAGTCTACCCCTTCTGTTTCCAGAAATTGCTCTGCTAACCAATCTACTATTACTTTATCAAAATCATTTCCACCAAGTTGTGTGTCTCCACTGGTGGCTTTCACTTCAAAAATGCCATCGCCGACTTCTAGAATCGACACATCAAAGGTGCCACCACCCAAATCAAATACTAAGATCGTTTCCGTATCGCCCCGATCTAATCCATAGGCCAAAGATGCAGCAGTGGGTTCGTTGAGAATTCGCAGTACTTCTAAACCTGCAATCCTGCCAGCATCACGGGTTGCTTGCCGCTGAGAATCGTTAAAATAAGCGGGTACTGTAATGACTGCCCCTGTCACTGGTTCGCCCAAATAGCGACTAGCATCGTCAGCTAATTTTTTCAGCACCATTGCTGAAATTTCTTCTGGGGCAAAATCTTTATTCAGTCTGGGGCAAGCTATTTTAATATTACCTACTTCATCTTTGCGAATCGTGTAGGGTACACGCTTAGATTCTGGACTAAGTTCGCCATACTTGCGCCCAATAAAGCGCTTGACTGCGAAAAATGTGTTTTGAGGATTGAGGACGGTTTGTCGCCGTGCCATTTGCCCAACCACCCTTTCACCATCTTTGCTAAAACCAACTACGGAGGGGGTTGTTCGCATTCCTTCTGCATTGGCAATCACCACCGGCTTGCCACCCTCCATCACGGCGACTACTGAGTTGGTTGTACCCAAGTCGATGCCGACTACCTTGCCCATGCGTTACTCTTCTCCTAAAGTGTCTTATACATTTATTATGATTGGGTGGAACTACCTCTAGCTTTGTGCTACAGGGTGAAAACACCTCAATGGTATAATAGTCTTCATTAAGGTAGTAAGTTAAAAAGTCCAGCTAGACGAGATAGTTGCAAGACTAGGATAGCATTGACGATGCTTGGTGTGTCCAAGCAGCCTCAATTGTAGTTAGGGAACTCCAAAAAATAAACAGTAGCTTCAGGTTGTTGACTGTTGACTGTTAACAGTAGCAATGAAATACTTTTTTACTTGAAAGTCCCGGATCTAGCTAATGGTGTTTACAGTATCTATAAAATTAGCTAAATATTTCACAAAGCTTTGAATTTAATAGAACGATTACAAATTCACCTCAATGAAATATCGCGAGAACGCGATCCCTACATGGCAACAGCTGGGCATTTTTTTGTCCAAGAATATATTCGCCAGCAATTTTCCCAATGGGGAAGTGTGGAAATCCACACCTTTGAAGTTAGAGGTAAAGTTTGTAAGAACTTGATCTTAAATTTACCTCCCCAAGTCGGAGTACAAAAAAAAGATTTGCCGCCGATTTTAATTGGTGCGCACTATGACGCTGTTCCTGGAACACCAGGCGCTGATGATAACGCCACGGGTGTAGCAGTATTACTGGAATTAGCGAGACAGTTTGCTGCCGAACCAATCAGATATCCCTTGAGGCTGGTTGCTTTTGATATGGAAGAATATGGCTTATTGGGTAGTGCTGAGTATGCAACTTTGTTGCGCCAACAAAAGCAACAGTTACGTTTAATGATTTCACTAGAAATGTTGGGTTATATGGATCGTACACCAGGCTCTCAAAATTACCCGCCTTTTTTGGATCGCTTCTATCCTAACAGCGGCGATTTTATTGCTTTAATCGGCAATTGGCGGACAATTGGTGACTTAATTACCATGAGTCGTAATATTCGCCAAGCCGGCGTATCTAGTCAATGGTTACCCGTACCAAATAAAGGTTTAATAGTTCCGCAAACCAGACTTAGCGATCATGCATCTTTTTGGGATTTGGGTTATCCAGCGATGATGATCACAGATACAGCATTTTTAAGGAATCCAAATTATCACAAATCTAGTGATACGGTTGCTAGTTTGGATTTAGATTTTCTCTGTGGTGTATGTGAAGGTTTGGAAATGGCGATTAGGCGATTGTAGGGAACTCCAAAAAATAAATTATTGTAGTTAATGCGTTGACTGTTGACTGTTAACTGTTAACCGTCAACAGTCAACAACTTCAGTTACTCTTGCTGATTTGCTTGAGGTAAAGAGATATTTTGTAAGTAATTCACTAAATCATTTTGGTTGTTAAAATCTAACAGTGCCTCAGCTAAGTCTTCTAGTTGAGTGATGGATAAAGTACGAATTTGCTGTTCTATTTCTGACCCAATTGCAGCAAACCGACGGGTTAACAGACGCAAAATTAGTTGTAACGCCTCTTGTTTCTTTCCTCGTTCTTCTCCCTTTTGCAGAATGTCTTGGTAAATTACTGATTCTTGCATAATTTCCTCTGTGAAAAGCTGTTGGATCAAATTTTTATCAAACCGCAAACCAGCCAAAACCTGTACGCAAGCTGATATATTCTGTCGTTGGTCTGTTTCCTCAATCATATCCACAGCCGCAGCAACTTGAGTTAACAAATTCCTTGGTGAGTCGGTTTTGGCTAATGTCGCCAGTGGTAAAAGTGCGGGGTTGGCTAGCAGTGGTGTAGGGTCTTCTTCCCATAAACGAATCACTCGATATCTATGGGTGGTGTTAGTGTCTAGATATTGAGTTTGAAAAACAATTTCAGAAGATGTAGGTTGTAGGAAAATTAACACCTGTTGAATCTCACACCAGTATTCTCGCTTTAATCTGGTGTAGTAATCCAGCATCCGAAAGTCAAGGGGAGTTTTGGATTTGGGTGTGGTTTGAAACTCTAAATGTAAGATTTGGTTGGAGGTTTGCAGAAATGTTACTGAATCAGCGCGAATGGGTTCGAGGTTGAGTTCGGTTTTGAGAACTTGGATATCTTTTGTGTCAATTGAAAGCAACCATCTGGCAAAGTCGCCAGGATAGTTTTCGGCTAGGTATTTGCAGGTGTTATCGTAACTCAAGGCGATCGCTTACAATTGAAAAAATTTTTTATTGTTATTGTTGACTGTTGAGTGTCAACGGTTAACAGTCAACAGTCAACAATAGTAATGGAATACCTCTTTATTTGATTTTGTCATCAAGCTATCATTCTTCATCCGTTGCTTTCACAAGAGATTGACTAGATTGGGCTAGATAAATACCTACTAAAACTATGGCAAAAGTCACCCAATCAAACAAGCCCACCTGTTCTGAAAAAATGAACCAAGCAAAAATTGAAGCTAAAACTGGTTCGGCCAGAAGAGTGACAGCAACGACTCCTGAAGAGATTCTGCTGAGGCTGTAGGCTAAAAGTCCTTGACCTAAAACTTGGCAGAAAAGGGCTTGAAAAATAATGAAAAACCAACCCGTCCCAGAATACGGGAGTAGTCTATCTTCAAGGAATGGAACCACGGGTAGGAGAAACATGGTTGTGATTCCACAGCGCCACAACATGATGGTTGCGGTGCTAAATCGAGACCGGAGTTGTTCTATCAGCAACATACACGTTGCCATGAAAATCGCAGTTAGAAATGCTAAAGCATCACCAAGTATTTGGTCAGTGGCAAACTGCACTTTATTGATTTCAAATGCGATCGCTCCCCCTAAAGCGATGGCTAAACCAATCACGAATCTGTAATCGAAGCGCCTACCGAATAACAGATAGCCAGCTAAAGCGACGAATAAGGAATTCAAGTTAGACAGCAAAGCCACGTTGGCAACATTAGTTTGACTCAGCGACCAAGCCCACAACAATAGGTAGGTTGCAGCAGCAGTTCCCATTGCTAACAACAGACAAATTTCTTTTTTAGTTAAAGGCTTGTGTTCTGTTGGTTGTTTATTGGACTGTTGGTAGCGGAAAGCCTCAAGTCCATTCCACACACCAAAAACCACTGTAGCAATCCAACTGCGATGAAATACTACAGCATTTGCACCGATTTCTAGTTGACATAGTTTTGTCAGAGATGGGGCCAAAGATATGGGAATTAGGGCAAAAAATAATGACAAAGTTCCTACTAAAGCTGGTGTTAAGGGCAACTTTTGTTGTAGGAGTGCCTGTTTTGTCGTCATATTTTTAGCAAATTTTTAACAAAAATAGTATTGAATGAGTTTTGCAACTTTGATTTATCTGCAACCTGGCTAGATATGGCTAAGTATAGACCGATTAAAACTATAGCGAAACCCATGAAATTAAAAAAACTTAATTGTTCCGAAAAGATGAAGAAAGCAAAAATGGCACTAAATATTGGCTCTAACAGATGCACCAAGGAGACGACCACAGAGGAGAATCTAGCAAGGCTATAGGTCAAAAGCCCGTGACCGAGAACTTGGCAAATCGCTGCTTGGGAAATAACCCAAAGCCAGCCATTGGCTGAAGAAGGGAAAATCCGATCTTGAGTCAACAAAAGTATGGGCAATATAACCACCGCAGCCATCCCGCAGATCCACAACTGAATTATCTCCAAAGAAAACTTGGTTCGTAATTTTTCTACAGTTAGCAGGTATGCACCGAAGAAAATCGCTGAAACAATGGCAGCAAAGCTTCCTGTAACTTCGTTTGTGGAGGTTTGTAGTTCCTCAAATTCAATGGTAATCGTTCCCCCAAAGGCGATGGCCATCCCCAATAAAAATTTACTTTCAAAACCGTGACGAAATAACAGCCACGCCCCCAAACTAGTAAATATAGGGGCAAGATTATGCAAAACGCTGGAGATAGCGACATGAGTTTGAGTTAACGACCAAGCCAAAAACGCTAAAGTCGCAGCCCAACAAGTACCAGCACCTATCAATAGCAAAAAATCTTGACTGGTGTAAGATTGTTCTTCTACAGGTTTATCTGGGGAAAATTGCCCAGATATGGCCTTGTATCCATTCCAGAACCCGAAGATTGTACTAGCAAGCCACAAGCGATTAAATACAGTGGCGTTGGGGCTGATTTCAGCTTCACTCAATCTCACAAAAATAGAGCCAAAAGAAAGGGCACCCACACCTAAAAGTAATGCCGCAAGAGCTATCTTTGTCTGATTGGATATGTTCATTAAGGAAAATTAAATTCAAATGTTCAATAAATACAGTGACTGGGGATTGGGAGATGGGGGAGACAAGGGAGATGGGGAGGTAGGGGAAGCTTTTGAGGCAGGGGAAAAGGTTAATGGTTCGACAAGCTCACCAACCGGGAAAAGGGAAAAGGAATAAATTTAATCTTTCCCCTTTTCCCCTTGCCCCTTTCCCTTTCCCCATGCCCAATGCTCCATGCCCAATGCCCTATGCCCCATCCCTTTTATCCAACCCAATGCTCTTGGGCAAATCCTACAGCTATTTTGGCTAATAAAGTTACAAATAAGCCCAGGATAAAATACCCCTGACGAGGATGGCGAGATAGGAACACACCAATGGCTATACTCAAAGGTATAATTCCATAGGCCAAACGACTCAAGGAAATAGTACCTCCAGAGGCTAGGAGCAAACCAATACCGCAAAAGCCATAGGTAACTGTAACTGTGGTGAGTTGTCGATGTAAGCGCCACAAAACAAAGGCACCACCTAAGACCATGAACAAGTTGAGTAAGTTATTCATCCACTGTTCGCTGGTCAAGACTAACAAAAACACAATTAAAGCATAAAAGCCATAAACTAATTTTCCAGAAATCGAATGTTTCTGAAAGCGCCATAAAAGATAGCTAGCGCTAATAATTATGGCTACCAACAAGGGATACCAGGGGTCTTGAATGCCGCCAGATGGGTTTTGCACCCAACCAAATTCCCAATTTTTGCTGCCAACTAAAATTTGCATTAGCATGTTTAACCAACCTTGCCAATCAAATCCAAAGGAAGGCCGCCATCCCCTTTGTGCTTGGATGAAAGCTAAAGGGTTACCAAAATAAATCGCACAATACAAACTGAATAAAAGTATGCCAATGGTGGTGGCAAAAGTGGCAATATAAGCAATGGGTGGTCTGCGTTCTTTCCAAGCTGCGATCGCTAATGCTGGAATTAGTGCCATACCCGTGGGACGTGTTGCTGTGGCCATTGCGCCCCAAAATGCAGTCCAGCGATATTGTTTGTCATCGAAAGCCCGCAAAGCCGCCGTACTCAAAAACAAATACAGTCCCTCTGTGTAAATCACCGTGGTAAACATAGACGATGGATAGCAACAAACCACAGCACTCACCCACTGGGCGGCACTGTTGCCATAATGCTCTTTAATCCAAAAATATAAACAGTAAAGAGCTGCGAAAAACGCTAAGTTGTTCACCAAAATGCCTGCTAATTCAAACCGCAACCCCAGCTTCATCAAAACCCAGAGACTCAAGGGGAACAGCGGAAAAAAAGCTAAATTATGTTGGTTACCATCATCGACGAATTCATAACCGGAAGTAGCGATCGCTCGGTAATGTATACTATCCCATGCATCAAAAACCTCCCAACCAAAACGAGGTACAAATGCATCTGCTGGTAACGGTATCCTTGGTGCAACCAGCAACATAGCTATCCAAATAAATATTCGACTAGCAAGCCATATTGCTGCGGGATATAGGAAATCAGTTTTCCATAAAATTTTTCTTATAGCTATCTGAACTTTAACCATAGACTTGAGTATTTCAAAATACTACTTTATCCATCCTCTTATCTATGAATACAGTACTGTTAACTTAAAGTTATTAGTAAGACTTTGCATATTCAATCCTCCACCACACACTAACAAATCAAACAAATCGCCGATTATTAAAAGATATTTTATTTTTTGCTTATTTTTGTGAATTTTTCAGCAATCATATCTAAAGATGTCGTGTTTATCAATACAAATTTAGTCATTAGTCATTAGTCAT
>Ga0314810_100013_pt1 | contig 23802 bp, 24 predicted proteins | sample STEome_8_FD_202331 | JGI IMG/M metagenome (GOLD analysis project Ga0314810, IMG submission 202331) | Metatranscriptome of soil surface biofilm microbial communities from soil inoculated with nitrogen-fixing consortium DG1, State College... ... | reverse complement strand
TGGAATGTAAGCAAAATTTTTAAAGCAAATTACATCCCATTAAAATATGGTTTAATTAAAACTTATTTTACCAGAAATCCATTAAAGAATAAACAATTTTTTCAAGAAAAATTCAGATATCAAGATACAGTAAATTTTAATGAAAATGAAGTACACAATCGAAGTTTCAAACCCTAGTCTCAAGCCTATTTTCCTTCTGAGTTATGAATTCTGACTCCTGAATTCTGAATTCTGTTTTGTTAAAATATAAAAAAATTATTTTATAATCCAAGATGCCACCAGAGGCGAATATCGATGATGTGCAGGAGCCAATTACCAGCGCTCCACCGGAAGTAAAGCAAATAATTGAGCGGGTGTGGAAGCTGGAAAAAAGTAGGCTAGATCGGAAAAGCAAAGGGCATATTAACGATGATATTCTAGATATTATCAAGGAAGCAGTGCAATGAAGCTGACTTCAATTAAACTGTGCAATTTTCGCTCATTTTATGGTACAACGCCAGAAATGAATCTCGCTGGAGGAGAGATTCACAACACGACGATTTTTCATGGTAATAACGGTGCTGGTAAAACAAGTTTATTGAATGCATTTACTTGGGTATTATATGAGAAATTTAGTGCGGCATTTGCATCAACAGAACAATTAGTAAATAAAAGAGCGATCGCCCAAGCTGAACGAGGGCAAACTATAGAATGTTGGGTAGAAATTGGTTGGGAACATGATGTCACCCGCTACCGAGTTAAACGTTTTTGTCGGGTTTACAAAAACGCCAGCGAAATCGAAGCAGGTAAAACTCAATTAACCATGTGGGTGAGTGGCGACGATGGCAAATGGAATTTACCAACCCAGCCACCAGAGGATATTATTAATCAGATTTTACCAGCTAGTTTACATCAATATTTTTTCTTTGACGGCGAACGAATTGAAGAGATAGTTCGTTCTGATAAAAAAGCCGAAATTGCCGAAGCGACAAAGATTTTTTTAGGTGTAGAAATCATCGAACGTTCCATTACACATTTAAAAGGAGCCAAAAAAAGTTTAGAAACTGAATTAACAGCTATAGGTGACGCGGAAACCAAACAACTTTTACGACAGCAAGAAAAGTTAGAACGGGAAGTTGATAGTATTACTAAACGCCAAAGCGAAATTCAACAAGAATTAGAATATCAACAAACCTTTAAAAAAGAAACAAGCAACCGTTTACGAGAACTCAGTGCTGCTAAAGAACTGCAAGAAAGAAGACAGAATTTAGAATCACAGAAGGAAGCAAACCGCGAAGAACTGAGAAAAACTAGAGAAGCACTGAAAAAAATGATTTCAGCGCGGGGTTATACAGTGTTACTGTCAGACACCACAAGCCAATTTCGCAAAATTCTAGATGATTTTAAGCAGCGTGGTGAATTAACTTCGGGAATTTCGCGGGAATTTATCAATGAATTACTCAAATCTAAACGTTGCATTTGTGGTGTAGACTTAAATGCAGGTAGTCATCACCATAACAACGTGCAAATCTGGCTAGAACGAGCAGGCTCATCGACAGTAGAAGAAACTGCAATTCGTATGAGTGCCCAAGTAGATGAAATTGACAAGCAAGCAATAGCATTTTGGGAAGAAGTTGACCGAGAACAAGTGAGAATTGAACAGTTAAGGCAAACAATATCCCAACTTGAAAGTGAATTAGATAGCATTCAAGAACGATTACGTAAAGATGCTAACGAAGAAATTAGCAGTTTACAAAAACGCCTAGACGAAATTGAAGCGAAAATTGATGAATTAAATCGAGAACAAGGTGCAAATCAACAGCGAGTTGCTCAACTCCAAACAGAAATTGATGCTTTGAGTAAACAAATCGCTAAACAGAAATTGAATGAAACCAAGCAAGTTTTAGCACAACGGCGTATCAATGCTACCCAAGATGCCATTGAACGGTTAACAGAAGTCAAAAATCGTCAAGAAAAACAATTTCGTTTGCAACTTGAAAAACGAGTCCAAGAAATATTCGCAGAAATTTCTGTTGCACCATATATCCCCAAAATCAGCGATAAATATGAATTGACACTGGTAGAAAATACAGCCGGTATTGAAGCGCCAGTTGCAGCTTCCACCGGCGAAAATCAAATTCTTAGTTTGTCCTTTATTGCCAGTATCATTGATAGAGTGCGGGAGTGGAGCGAGAAGCGAAAAATGATGATGCTTCCCGATAGCAGTACCTTCCCAATTGTTATGGATTCGCCATTTGGAAGTTTAGATGAAATTTCGCGGCGACACATTGCCAAGACAATTCCGAAATTAGCGAATCAATTAATAGTGTTAGTCACAAAAACTCAATGGCGGGGTGAAGTAGAAGAAGAAATCACAGAGAGAATTGGTAGAGAATATGTGTTGACTTATTATTCTTCCAAACCAGATTGTGAGCAAGATTATATTGAATTGGGTGGCGAAAGATATCCTTTGGTGAAACAAAGCCCCAACGAATTTGAATATACTGAAATTATGGTGGTTGAGCGTAATTTTTAAAGGATGAAGTTATGGTTGCGACTCCAGACAAAAAGTATATGACTCCTCAGGAATATCTGGAATGGGAAGAACATCAAGATATTAAATACGAATATATCAATGGTGAAGTCTTCGCCATGACTGGGGGTACAATTCCTCATACTACTATCGCTCTAAACTTAGCTTCAGCATTCAAAAGTCAACTCCGAGGAAGTCCATGTCGCGCCTTCATGGCGGATGCAAAAGTAGCAGTTACAGAAAACGGGCCGTTTCACTACCCGGATGTTGTAGTGAGTTGTGATGAAAGAGACAAACGAGCGATTAAATTTCTTCAGTATCCTTGTCTAATTGTCGAAGTCCTCTCTCCCAGTACAGAAGCTTACGACAGAGGCAAAAAATTTATGCAGTATCGCCGTATCCAGACTTTACAAGAATACGTCCTCATTGATGCTGAAAAGATAAGTTTAGATTGCTTCCGGCTAAATGATAGAGGAATTTGGGAGTTACATCCCTATGAAGAGGGGGATGGAGTTCATTTAACTAGCATTGATTTCCGCTTTCCCATATCTTTAGTTTACGAAGATGTTGAGTTTGAAATCTAAGTGTTGGAGAAATGAAACCTAAATTAATTGCCCAGTAACAAACGCTCAACACAAGTACAATTATATTTAACATTATTCGTCGCTTTGTGTGGGCGATCGCCATCATCATGAGCAAAGCCAAAATTCTCGACCCAGCCGAGAGTTATACCTTCAGCAAATATGCTGAATTAGCCTACGATAGCGCTGATATCCTAGCTGAATTTGGTGTTACCCTCAATAATACCTCACTCCAACTCCCACAACAGTTACCAATAGATCCCGAACCATTGAGAACAGAACTGCAAGAAAATCTCACCTTGGTAGATCCTGCTTCCGAAATGGCTAGACGCGAAGCACTGATATTTCCAATTCTCAAAACAGTTTGCAAGTTCATTCAAGTACCACTCAAAATTGAATATCCTGTAAAAGTCAGCAATTGGCTTAAAGGCAGTTTTGATTATTTCATTCCTACCCCGCAAAATTTATTAGTAATTGAAGCTAAAAACGCAGATTTAGCAAGAGGTTTTACCCAGTTAGCAGTAGAATTAATTGCCCTAGATCAATGGACTGACTCAACAGTTCCCATGCTTTATGGTACCGTCACAACAGGGGATACCTGGAAATTTGGAATTTTTCACCGCCAAGAAAAAATAATTGACAAAGATATCAATACATACGCAATTCCTAGCGATTTGAATTTAGTACTTTCTGCTCTCTTTGGTATTGGTTTGAGCTAGGTGGAGTGTTTGAAAATAAGATGTTGTATGTAACTAAAAAATTAGAGTAACAGTTGACTGAAAGTGCAAAAATAGAATTATAAATCAGCTATAATTTTCAGGATTTAGATTATGGGAATTAAAGAATTATTACTACCATTTCGAGATGAGATATTAAAAATTGCCGCTAAATATGGCGCGTATAATGTGCGAGTATTTGGTTCCGTTGCCAGAGGAGAAGCAAGACCAGATAGTGATGTAGATTTTTTGGTAGAACTTGAACCAGGACGTAATTTGTTAGACCGTATTGCTTTAATGCAAGATTTAGAGGAGTTACTAAATCGTAAAGTTGATGTAGCCAAGCCTAATAATTTACATGAATTAATTAGAGAAAAAGTGTTAAGTGAAGCTGTAACACTATGAGAGACGAAAAGCGTTATTTACTGGATATTGCAGAATGTATTGAGAGGATAGAAGAATACACCCGTGATGGTAGAGACGCTTTTATCCAAACAAAAATGATTCAAGATGCTGTGGTCAGAAATTTTGAGATTATTGGTGAAGCAACTAAAAGAATATCTCAGGATTTAAGGCAAAGTTATCCTGATGTGCAATGGAAGCGTATAGCTGGATTTAGAGATGTGCTAATTCACGACTATCTACGAGTCGATTATGATGATGTTTGGGGAATTATTGAGCGTGATTTACCAGCTTTGAAAGCAAATATTCAGATGATTTTAAAAGATTTAGGTATGTAGCGCAAAAAGCCTGTAGGCATCGCTTATAGCTTTCGGTTAATATAGCTACACAGTAGATATTTAAATCAATGGCTGCGAATAGAATCAAGGTTGCAAAAGATAAAGCAGAGTTAGTCAAATCCTTAGTTGCATCAAAAGACACAACAGGGCCTTTCCAAACTTATGTAGAAGTAATGGTATTTGCTGCTGCTTTAGGAACAAAGCATAAAAAACGAGTTCCTTTAGAAGGAGTTGCTAAAGATTTATCACCGCTGCGGCAGGATTATTTTTCTAACAGCTTTGCTCTGTTAATTAATTTATTAGCTATTACTGAAACAAAAGACATTAAGATTCTTGATGAACAGGATGTAGCTGACGACCAACGCATCCATATTTTTGAAGAGTATGCTAATGGCGGGCTAGAAATTCTACAAAATGAACTACGCGGAGCAGTAGACTATTCGGAGAGGCTACTATTAATTCTTAATTCTGAAAGATTTCAAGATTATGGAGAAGAAGAGGAATTTGATCTAAGTAAATTCCTTTCTTAATTTTACTTCAGTTTGTTTTACACTTTAATAAAATTGTGTATTTATGTTTATCATTATTCTGAATCAAGTTCATCTTCTTCTTCCGAGTGTATAGAAGCAGAAGGTTGATTATGTAATTCTGGTAAACCAGCAGCTAGCAGAGCAGAAAACCTATCACGAACTATCTCTTCTTTCTGCTTATTATTCATTTTTTCATGTTCTCTACCGTAAAAGGTAACGATATCAAAACCCTTGTATAATATTTTATAAGCATCAGTACAACCAGGCCATTGAGCTTTGTTTGTATCTGCGCTAAAAAAGTATAGTAGCTTTCGTTTCGACAAAATTTGAGAACCATTGGCAGTGTCGATTTCCATTTTTCGAGAGCCGAAGTACCACAAGGATAATAAGTAAAATATTCTATCTTCTACTGATTTGTTGACCTTGATTTTTTCGTTTCCAGGGTTTGTGGCTACAAATGTCCATAAACGAAAGGGGTAATCTGGTAAGTTAGCATCAACTCTAAGAATATTTTTGTCATATAACCTATCTAAAAATTTCAAAACATCATTTATATTGCCTAAGTTTGTATCTTTGCCTTTATAGTCAAATTCTACGATTTTTCCTAAACGAATTATGGCCTTCTGGAATATAGCCTTAAAAGCCCATTGATTGTCTTTAATACTAGCAATATAATCTTGATGAGCTAGTATTTCCCGTTTATTCCAATCACTGTCTCTAGCAATCTCCTGCTCTCTAATAATCCCTTTATGTTTACTGGTTTGAGCTTGAAACCTACCAAAAGTTCCCTCAATTAAATCATGCTCTCGTGCATATCTGAGTAATTCACGGTATGGTTTAAAATCTAGTAAAAGTTTAAGCATCCAGGGACGAAAATTTACTTTAAAACCTTCTATTGCTGAATTTAAATAATTCTCTGGTATTCTTGTAAATGGTGTAACAGGTTCTCCGTCTTCATCACAATAATCTTCTACATAATATTCTTTAAGAGAACGCCCTTCATAATGAATTTCTCTGTCATTAATGCCAAGTGCAGAGTCAATACTGTCGATAAAATCGAAAACCTGCTTCTTTTCCATTGGATCGCGTGGTGGTTTTAGATCCAATATCGCCGAAACTAACAAATCTAAATGAACTAGTGAATTCAAGTAGTACGAAGTATCAAATCGATTTAAATTTTCCTGCCAGCGTATGAGAGATAAAGGGAGTCTATCTTTTGCATCATGAGCTGTACTTTTAGTCAATAATGTTCTGACACATTGTGCGCTAAGACTCTTGTCATCCAGGATTAGTTCTCTAGCCTTATCCACTGCCTTAGCATTTTTATTCAAATCAGTAAATAATTCACGAGCAATTCCGCGAATGGAATAGTCTGCTTCGCTCTGAACATTCTGAAAACCAGTACCAGGATGAAGCAAAACGAACAAGACTGGAATTTTAGTTTGTTGTTCCACTGTACGGAGAGTACCACCCCGAAACTTTTGATCTTCACGAAAAGTTCGGAGCGCCCAAAGACGGTGTTGTCCATCTACTGCTACTGCCAATACTCGATCTTCATCCCACCGAAGTCGAGCAGAGAGTCCATAAGATAAGAATTGAACACCACCAAAGTTTGCAACCTTTGTTTGTGGGTTATTCCATTGTGCATCATCAGGATCAGTACCATCCCAAGGAATAGGAGGAGGATCGATATTTGTAGAATCATCGAAATCATCCTGGATTTTGCCATCTGCTCCCTTCGGCATTAATACAATGGTAATTGCATTGAAAAACTTAAGCTTTTTTGGATCTAGAAGGTAACCTTTAACAATCTCATCTTCTACTCTCTTTTCATCAATTTCTCGTTGAAAGAGTTCTTTTAAAGACCACTTTGTATCAAGTGAAGCAGGAATTTGTTCAGCAATCTTAAGCTCATCAATAGCACGGTTAATTTCCATTAACGAAAGGAAGTAGGGAAGTGCTATACCTTCTGATAATGTGTAAATTCCAGTTAAACCATACAGAGGTTTATTGAATCTTGCTTTTCCTTCGTTATTTGAGAATATAAACATTTTGTGTTAACCGTACTTAAGAGTAAATGATGGAAGAAATAGTCTAGATAATATATCTTCAACTAATTTGTCTGTAGCAAGCTCAGAATATTCAGACTCTTCATTAAATTCATTCTCTAAGTCGTTGTCTTCATTCATATCATCTGGAACAATACTTGAATTGCTATATGACGTGTGAATGATTAAAAGCCTGCATCTATTAATTTTGTGCCCAGCAGTAGCTAGACGTTCACGTAAAATGCTACCTTCACTAAGATGACTACGAATTCGAGAATATAAATTCTTGGCTTTTCCTATATATAGTGGCTGCTGAAATATCAGTGAATTGCTTAAAAGCATGAAAAGCAGTTCCCGAAAGGAAGAATCAGCCGCTAACTCTTTAAGTAAAGACTCTTTAGAAAAGCAAGTGTCTGGTTCTAGTTTGATTTTGTGTATTGGCGGAAGTCTTGTTTCTCTTGAAGCCGAATGATCCTTATTAAGTTCTTTAAGAATATAGTTAACAAATATGTCAGGATCGTTTACTGCATTAGGCTCAATCTCAAAGCGACGATACCAAGCATATACACCTCCAATATTATTTGGGATGCGACTTAGAATAGAAACATTTCCGCGCATCTGTGATAAATCGTACAACACAGCATTTTCACTTAGCTGATGCACAGCATTATTGCCGTGTAACCATGCCACAAAGTAGACTCCCTTTATACATTACGTACTAAGGTAGCATAATAATATTTGAAGAGGGGAGAAAAGAGTAATGAATTGTAATTAAAGAATATGTGGTAGCCCTACCTCCTTTAGATCTACTAAATTACCGTCAAAACCTATTGTTTTATTTTCTACAGTTCTCCCATTAGCTAATGCCTTGCGAAGTTCAGCAATTTCCATCTGATCCTGAAGTCCACCCAAAATATAAATCAATAACTTAGCTGCTAAATCTCTGCCAGAAACCTGAACTCGCTTTTTATTAGGGTCATACAAAACCCCATACCAAAGAGATTGAGGATATTCCATACCAGCAAAACCGCCTTGCTGGTCAAACTTTCGCAACTTCTTAAAAATACTGGTTATAGAAAAACCTTTTTTAAATACTAAAAATCCTAAAGCTTGTGCTAAAGCAACTTGCGCTACAGGACGGAAAAGTATATTTGCTTCGCCTCCACCTTTCTCAAAGCTAAATCTTCGTAAAACTGGTGTATCTTCATGTTCTAAAATTTTATAACTAGGCAAATTAGCTAAATTATCAAAAAGCTTTTTAAATTCCTCAATTCCTTGCTCAATTTCTTCGTCTTCTGGACGCATAGGAATTAAACCTTTTTCTAATGGTTTCCAGTGTGGGAATTTTTGGCCTAAATATCGCTCAGACATATCTTGTAGTGCTTGCAGTGTCGTCAAAACTGTAGAGTTCGCTGCTACAGTTGCACTATTCCAATTAACACGCGGGTTACGATTTGGACGTTGTTCTAAAAGTGGATGAGTCACTGCAATTTTTCTAGCCACAATAGAAAAACCATCATCTTCATTTAACTGTGCTAACTGACCTTTAGTTAAAGGCGCAGCCATCAGGTTTACATGGACAAAAATCGACCTCACCCTTCTTCTAGCTTGGTTACGAGTCTCCCCAGAATTTACTGCACAAATGAACTCAATACCAATTTTTTCTTTCGGTAAGCTTTGTAAATAAGCAGGATCTACTTGATATTGATTTATCAAATCTGACACTGTAATAAAACTATCATCAGCAGTTTTATCCTTTTTATATCGCTGGAGTTTGCCAGTTTTAATTAACTCCATTAAACCCTGAACTCCCATCAGCCGATGTTGACCATCTAGCGCATAAATGGTTACATTTTCTTCAGAAACATTGAGCAAGCCGACCTTACCATCTTTATCTAGAGGCGTAAAATCGGTAGTAGATTTTGTAGCGCGTTCCTCGCTGTCCCACTCAGATGCTTTAGGGTCATCCACCCAAGGTTGATTAATTACTACTAGTACTGCTGGAAACTTATGATTTTTTCTAGCAGCCAAATACTGAACTAAGGGTGCTTGACGCGACCAGTCAACGGGACGTTGTTGAATTTCATCAATACTATCGGCATCAATTTCGATGTTATCTGTTTCTGGATTGTACTTTTTTTGTAGCAGAGGTAAACCAGAAGCAAAATGAACTCGCCCTGCAAACCATTCTAAGGTGACGGAACCAACATAAGCTTCACTTCCACCCATCTCAGTTTTTTGAACGAGAATTTGGTCTTTTTTCTCTAAAAATTTCTCTAGAAGTAAAGCTAGTACCTCTTTTTCCTTGTTTTCTCTCTCTAGGTACTCTCTAGCAATATCAGCAGTTAGGTCAGATGCAGTGTCTCTCATATTAATTTTTAAAAACTTAGTCTTGTAAGCTAGCTATATTCTCCAAAAAGTTAGATACTAATAAATCAGTTTTTAAAAACTTTTTGGGAACCCGCGCATTCCATACGCTGGGGTAAAAAAAGCGGTAACGCCCAAATGTCCAGAGGTAGGAAGCAATGACTGAAGCACAACAACCAGAAAATAAAGGTCAGCAGACACGTACTTTAGCAGAGTTAGCAGAGGATATCCAAGTTCTTACCACTGAAATTCAAGAATTGTATTGTTTGGATGCGATCCCTTGGATCGTAGGCGTATCTTGGGGCAAAGACTCTAGCACCGTTTTGCAACTGGTTTGGAATGCGATCGCTGCCCTTTCTCCAGAAAAAAGAACTAAAACAATTCATGTAATTACAACAGATACTCAGGTAGAAAATCCTATTGTTGCTGCGTGGGTTCGTCAATCCATAAACCAACTGGAATCAGCTGCAAAAGAAAAAGGGATGCCGATTCAAGCACATCTACTACATCCAGCAGTAGAAGACACATTTTGGGTAAATCTCATTGGTAAAGGTTACCCAGCCCCCCGCAACCAGTTTCGCTGGTGTACGCCTCGTTTGAAAATTAATCCAGCCAATCAATTCATTCGTGAAATAGTTCGAGCCAACGGTGAAACAATACTTGTTTTGGGTACTCGTAAAGCAGAAAGTGTTAAACGAGCTGCGACTATGAAAAAACATCAAGCAAGTAGAGTAAGAGAACGCCTAAGTCCTAATGCTAGCCTTCCTAATTCTTTAATTTATACTCCTATTGAAGATTGGAGTAATAATGATGTTTGGATCTACCTGAACCAATCTGACAATCCTTGGGGGCATAGCAATAAAAAATTATTCAATTTATATCGAGGTGCAACAGCAGATAATGAATGTCCTTTAGTTATAGATACTTCAACTCCCAGTTGTGGCGATTCACGATTTGGCTGCTGGGTTTGCACACTAGTTAATCAAGATAAATCTATGCAGGCGATGATCCAGAACGATGAAGAAAAAGAATGGATGCAGCCTTTATTAGATATCCGTAATGAATTAGATGCTGAAGATGATAGAGACAAAAGAGACTTCCGAAGACTTAGAGGAGAAGTCCAATTATTTGAACGCAATAAAGATGGAAAAGTCTCTGTTGAACCAATACCTGGCCCATATACAAAATACTGGCGCGAACATTGGTTAAGACGAGTTTTAGAGGCGCAAACTCAAATTCGTTGCACAGCACCAGAAAATATGCGCGACATTACCCTGATCTCCCTAGAAGAACTGAGCGCAATTCGCCGTATTTGGTTAGAAGAAAAACACGAGTTTGACGATAGCTTACCCCGCATTTATCAAGAGGTCACAGGTGAAAAATTTAAAAATCCGCCTATAGGTGCTGACCTTAGCTTATTGGGTAGCGATGAATGGGCTATGTTAGAAGAAGTCTGTGAAGATGATGAAATGCACTTAGAATTGATGGCGAAACTTTTAGACACAGAACGCCAATATCGTAAAATGTCGCGTCGTATAGGAATTTACGAAAGTTTAGAAAAATGCTTTACTACCAGTTCTCGTTCTAAAGATGAAGCAGTGAGAAATGCTCGTCTTAGACGAGATTTGAAAACAGCAGTTGAACAAGGTGATATTGAAAAGGTCAAGCAGCTAACTTTAGCAGATTTTGTCGCACCAGAGGAACAAACAAGTACACCAGATACACAAATTGATACAACAAATACTACAAAATCTGCTGACAATGACAAGACTTGGGCAAATGTGAAATTTAAAAATAAACAGGCAAAGTCCTAAGCTTGCTCATTATCCTCATCAGCATCTCCCAAGTACAGCCTGATAAAATTTTCAGCTGCGGCGGGATTAATTTTCTTGAGTGCGTCACGAATTTCTAACAGCGTATCAGCCACCGGGTCTGTCATCTCATTAACCCATCGGTGAACGTTTGGCCGTCCTGTTCCCATTGTCACTGCTAACTTGTTTTGGCTGATGCCGTAGATTTCTAACACCTGTTTCAGCGCTTTTCCTGCTTTTCCCATGCCTTTGATTTTGTCAAAGGCTTATAACCTAGTAAATGTTCTGTATATGTAACAAAGAGTGTAAGATCGTATTGTTACGTTTATGTAACAGTGCAGTTTATCAACAAACAGGTAAATTTCAATGACTACAAGCTTTGTAGCAGACACTTGTCAAACTACCGCGCCGCTTGTTTCTACCAAAGATTCTACAGAAACAACACCAGATAGAGAGTCTGTAAAAGTAGTAATTTATGGTTCTAAAAGAGGAGTTAACAACACAATTCTGACTTTATACAAACTTGGCTTCGCCCAAGTTAACGAGTGGAGTCCTTTATTACCTAGTTCTAACCCTGGTGAAGTTATGAGTATTTTAACTAGGCACATTGTGATGACTTAAGTTAAAAAGATGCCGGGCGATTAGAAATCGCGGCTACACAGACAAAACCCGCCTTTCCTGCGGAACGCTACGCGAACGCGGGTTTCAAAAAAAATGAGAGCAAATTTCACGCAATTATATCTACATTATGTCTGGGCAACTTGGGATAGATTACCTCTTATCACACCTGAGATTCAAAGGTTAGTTTATACAGCAATTATTAAAGAATGCGAACAATTAAAATGTACTGTAATTGCTGTTGGTGGTATTGAAGACCATATTCATCTACTAACAGGTTTTCCAACAACTATCAGCGTATCGGAAGTGATTAAACAAATAAAAGGCAGTTCTTCTCATTTCATAAATCACGAAATCAAACCAGGATATTTTTTCAAATGGCAAGGTAGCTATGGTGCTTTTACGGTTAGCTATGATGCAATTGATAATGTTGCTCACTATATTAGGAATCAAGCTATTCATCATCAACAAAAATCCATTATTTCTGCATGGGAATTAAATTTAGCTGCCGATGTTAAGGGCGATTAGAAATCGCGGCTACACAAACAAAACCCGCCTTCGCGGGTTAACTTTCATTTTATATTAGTCCGCGAAGGCAGACTTTGCCTGTGTAGCCGCGAATTCCATTCGCCCGGAATGATTTTCGCCCCATATTTTATCTATAAAGACAAATGATATTTCTCGAACTCGTATTACAAAATTTTGGCCCTTACTCTGGTAGACAAGTAATCAATCTCGACCCAAGAATTGAGGAAAATCCTCGCCCAATTCTCTTATTAGGGGGTATGAATGGCGGTGGAAAAACTACTCTCATGGATGCTATTCGTCTTGCCCTATATGGACAACGCGCCCAATGCTCTACTCGTGGTAATCTGAGCTATAGTGATTTTTTAAATCAATGTGTTAATAGTAAAGCTAACCCTGCTGAAAAGACCCGAATTGAGTTACTATTTGAACACATTGAAGACGATAAGCCAGTTAAATATCGTATTGTACGCTATTGGGAAAAAAATCCTAAAGATGGTAAAGATACATTAGGAATTTTAGGGGATGATGATACTTGGCCAGAGTCTTTAGTGAAGATTTGGGACGATTATATAGAAAATCTTCTACCATTAGGTATTTCCAATTTATTCTTATTTGATGGCGAACAAGTTAAGGAACTCGCGGAACAGGAAACACCACCACAAGTGGTAATAGAAGCTATTCGTGGACTATTAGGACTAGAATTAGCAGATAAATTAGCACTGGATTTGGAGGTTTTAGTCAACCGAAAACGTAGAGAAATGGCTGATACCAAAGATTTAGTCAATCTAGAAGAAATTGAAACCAGGTTATTACAACAGCAAGAAGATTATCAAAGAACAGAAGAAGAATTAGCTAGTTTAAAAAATAAAATTGAAGAATTAGAGACTATCCAACGAGAAGCTTTAGATAAATTTGTATCAGAAGGTGGTAAAATCGCCGCAGAACGCAGTCAATTAGAAGAAAAACAAAAAGCAAAAACTACAGAATTAGGGACAATTCGGCAGTCGTTGTGTGAATTAGCTGCTGATATTTTGCCTTTAGGGTTAATTCCTAATTTATTAAATCAGGTAGAAGCACAGGGAGCAAATGAATTTCGGAATCAGCAGGTACAACTTGCCAGAGATGTTTTGCTTGAGCGAGATAAACGCTTACTTGAATGGTTAAATCAGTTAGCGATCGCCTCAACAAAAATTGATAAAATTCAATCTTTCTTAGCCGAAGATATAGATAATTTATATGCCAGTTCGTTCCAAGCTGAAGCACCTTGGTTATTAGCTGATGAGGAAAGTTTGAGTCAACTAGATAATGTGAGATATCATTTACAAAATGCTTGCAATATAGCGAAACAAAAGTTAGGGAATCTCAAGAATCTGGAAGAAGAAATTATTACTTTAGAAAGACAAGTGCAGACAGCAGCAGAACCAGAAGCTTATCAAAAGCTACGCGATGCTGTGGACGCAGCACAAAATCAAGTTATCCAAGCTAAAGCAAATTACGAAACAACTCGCCAAAGATTAGCAGCATTAACGGATGCAATGGAAATCACGAAAAAAGAATTAAAAGATTATACTGACAAAAATATAGACCATAAAAATAGGGAACATATTATTACCTCAGCTTCTAAAGTTCAAGAAACGCTTAAGGTTTTTCGAGAAAAATTAACACTACGAAAACTCAATAAATTAGAGGAAGAAGTAAAAAATTGTTTCCTCTACCTACTGCATAAATCTGACTTAGTATTTCGCATCGCTATTGATACTAAAACCTTTGCCTTATCTTTGTTCGATTTCGATGGAAAACCAGTTCCCAAACATCGCCTTTCGGCTGGTGAAAAACAACTCCTAGCGATCGCTTTTCTCTGGGGTTTAGCCAAAGTCTCTGGACTGCGCTTACCTGTAGCCATCGACACACCCCTAGGCAGACTCGACTCTTCCCACCGCAACAACTTAGTAGAAAAATATTTTCCCGCCGCCAGCCATCAAGTAATTCTGCTTTCTACTGATACCGAAATCGGTAAAAAAGAAGTGGAAACATTAAGAAAAAATGAAGCGATCGCCCGCGAATACCTTTTAAAATACGATTCCAACACTCGCCAAACCACAGTTTTGGAAAATCAATATTTTTGGTAGGAGATATTATCCACTGACAACATCACTGCTTTCGGCGTACATAGCTCAACCCATCCAGCCAGATGACACTGTTGGGATCTTTTGGATCGGTAATCAGAATGCGACGTTCGCTTGAGCCATCATCATAAGTGATATTTAGTGTCAGACCTTCGACACGATAGCGACCGCGCTGATTTGGTGTCGCGCTGCTAACAGCTACAGAGGCATCGCCGCTTTCTGCGCGTCCACCTGCACCTCGACCGCGCAAAACTCGGCCATCAGGCCAGAAACGATATTCTTCCCAGGCTGCGATCGAATCGTTACCACCAACGGCTACTGTCCCTGTGCCAGATAGAGAATAGAAGAGTCCATCTAGCTTGAAACCATCGGGCAATTTTGGATATGTTCTTTGGAAAGGTAACGCCTCCCAACCATCCTTACGTGCCAGTTGGAGTTTACCTCCTTGATTTCGCCAACGCGTCCATTCATTTGGGTTTGCTTGTTTGTGGGCTGCAAGTCCACCTGTGAAAGAAAGCCCTTCGACGTTGGTCAGCGCATCACCGTTGCGAAAGAGTACAACAGGGAAAATATCAAGACCCACAAAGCCACCAATGCCTACTTTCGTGCGGGAATCGAAGCCGAAACTATCAATCTGAGACACAATTGCAGGATTCGACCTGGAAGAAACAGTCGCAGGTTTCTTGGAAGTTGATTGTTCAACCTTCTTTGGGGTTTTAGGTGGATTATTCCCTGCTGCGATTAGTTCTGGTGACACCTTTGCAAACTGGGCATCAGGTATCTGTGACATTAATACTGCCGCAGTGCACGCATTGATATTAGGTTGTTGAGCCGCAACCTGTTGAGTAATCACTAATAAAGCCTGGTCAAGTTGTTGCTTTTGGGTGGGGTATCGGTCAAACTCACCCAGGCGCAAACGGATTTGGGCAACACCATTCGCTGTTTCCCATGCCTCAACCTTGGCAGCTTGACTAGGACTAAAATCCCCATCTTGCTTACATTTTGTGGCGTAATAGTCGAAAGTCATCACCGCCAAAGCCGCACGCATGAATGGCTGACTCGTAATGTCCGTATTTTCTGCATAAGCAGTCTGCAACCCAACCAGCGAGACTACTAAAGACATTGCTATAGGATTTACGCGCATACAAATTTTTCTATTGTCACACTTAGAATAATACGGAAAAAATCCTATCTACAAAAGTCAAGCATTAAGAGATTGCTTGAAGTTGAAGCTACTGTTCGTTATTGTTTGAGTTTATGCCTACAAAATAAATTGATATTTACTAAAACTATGGAATCCCCAATCGAAAGAATTAAACTTTCCCAAACAGCCAAAGACCAACTTAGCAAACTTAAGCGCAGTACCAAAATCGACCAATGGAATATCCTCTGCCGTTGGGCGTTTTGTCGTTCCCTCGCAGAACCAACTCCACCCTCCCCCGTCCCAATTCCCCAAGATAGCAACGTCGAAATGACATGGCGCGTCTTCGGCGGCGAAATGTCCGATCTTCTCCTCCTCGCCCTCAAGCAACGCTGTCACAATGATGGCTATGATACCGATAAAGAAACCCTCGCCACCCAATTCCGCCTACACTTACATCGCGGTATCGGTTATTTAGCAGGCGATCAAAATATCAAGAAAATTGAAGATTTAATAGAACTAGCCATCAAAGATTGAAAGGATATTAGTTAACTGTTAACCATACCAATTTTAGATTTTAGATTTTAGATTATTTCGGTTCATGCCCTGCTCCTTGTGGGCAAAACAAATCCAAAATCCAAGATTTAAAATCGTCAAGCCCCTACCCAGAGCAATCTGTTTCAATCCAAAATCCAAAATTTAAAATCCAAAATCGATTGACTGTTAACTGATATTATGCCTGAAGCTTTAGAAATCGATCGCCATCGAGCTGCGATCGCTCGCAATGATATCTCTCGCCCGGTGCGATTAGCAATTGAATGGGCAATCCTGCATCAAGATACCACTTTTTTTGACTACGGTTGCGGCTACGGTGGTGATGTGCAGCGAGTCGCAAATCTGGGCTACACCAGCGCAGGCTGGGATCCTTACTACTATCCCGATGTCCCACGCACCTCTGCCGATGTCGTCAATTTGGGTTATGTCCTCAACGTCATCGAAGATGCACAGGAACGCCGCCAAAGTCTCATCCAAGCTTGGGAACTCGCGCAGCAAGTTTTAATTGTCGCTGCTCAAGTGTTAGTTAATGCTCCCAGTAAAACCCAAGTGGCTTACAACGATGGCATTGTAACCCGACGCAATACTTTTCAGAAATATTACGAACAAGAAGAACTCAAAACTTATATTGATGAAGTCTTAAATGTAGATGCGGTACCTGTAGCGCTTGGTGTGTACTTTGTTTTTCGAGATGAAGCCCAAAAAGAAAGTTACAAAGCTATCCGCTTCTTTTCTACTTCTTCTACACCGCGAGTCCGTATTCCTACCAAGCGGTTTGAAGATTACCAAGAACAGCTACAACCACTCATGGCTTTTTTTACCAAGCGCGGTAGACTGCCTGTAAAAGGCGAATTGGAAAACGAACAACAACTACTAACAGAATTTGGTAACTTCCGCCGTGCCTTTGGGGTAGTTTTGCAAGCCACCGACGAAGCAGAATGGGATGCCATAGCATATCGTCGTTCTCTGGATATTCAAGTTTATCTTGCCCTCACCCACTTCGATCGCCGCCCTGCATGGCAGAAGCTATCGCCCCAAATGCGTCACGACATCAAAGCTTTTTTTAGTAGCTACGAAGAAGCCTGCCAAGTCGCCGACCAAAAACTTTTCAGCTTAGGTAAAACTGGGGTGATTCAAACTGCTTGCGAAAAAAGCAAAATTGGTAAACGCACGCGTGGTGCCCTTTACGTCCATGTTTCGGCCCTTGCAGCCCTCGATCCTTTGCTGCGAATTTATGAAGGCTGCGCTAGCCGTACCATTGGCCGTGTAGATGGAGCCACGTTGATTAAATATCACATTGAACAGCCGCAAATATCCTATCTTTTTTACCCAGAATTTGATACCGATCCCCATCCAGCTTTACAAGCAAGTATAGGTATTGACTTAAAAACTCTGGCTGTTACTCACCGAGAATATCAAACTAGAGCCAATCCGCCAATTTTGCACCGAAAAGAAACATTTGTTACCACTACATACCCACGTTACAAAGAATTTGCTCAACTCACCCAACGAGAAGAAGAATTAGGATTACTCAAAGCCAAAAGCGATATTGGTACTCGTGAAGGTTGGGAAAAATGCCTAGCTGCACACAAAGTAGAAATCAGGGGACATCAGGTTTATCCAATTCCCGAAAGTTAATCATCAACCATCTGCCTTCTGAATTGGCAGTTACTTAACCCAAGTCTATTGCGCTATAAAGGTATCCTGAATTTCGATTTAGACCAAGTAAATCTTGGTGAGTTGGTGTGCTTGCAGGAAACAGACACAATTTCTGCTGCTGCCATCGCCCAAATTCTTATAAGTTTTACTTTAAATGATACATTTATTCATTGCCTTGTTGTACTTTATCCAAACTCCAATTACCATGACTGAGATTTCCTCAAAAGAGGCAAAAATTTGAAACTATGAGGGAAATTAAATCACTGCTGCAAGTTTTCGGTAGTCGCAAGATGGCGACTTTATTATTTTTAGGCTTTGCATCGGGTTTACCTTTATTGTTAATCGGTAACACCTTGAAGGCTTGGATGACGGTTGAAAAGGTAGATTTAGCCGCTATTGGCTGGTTTAGCCTTGCTGGGTTGCCTTATTCATTGAAGTTTCTCTGGTCGCCGTTAGTAGACAGGTTCAGCCTACCAGTTTTGGGACGACGACGGGGTTGGTTAATTTTGACACAAATGTGTTTGGTAATCGCGATCGCCGTTATGGCCTTTCAACAACCCAAACAAGCATTACAGCTTTTAGCCATCAACGCCATAGTCATTGCTTTTATCAGTGCAACTCAAGATATCGCCAGTGATGCTTACCGCACCGACATTTTAGAAAAACTCGAAATGGGGGCTGGTGCAGCGGTTTTTATCTTGGGTTATCGCATTGCCTTGTTAGTGGCAGGGGCTTTAGCCTTGATACTTGCCGATAAAATGCCTTGGTCATCAGTTTATTTATTGATGGCACTCATAATGTTCATTGGTATTTTTGCTACTTTGTTAGCACCAGAACCCAAGGAAATCAGCCCTCCCGCTTCTTTAGCTGATGCTGTAATCTTACCTTTTGGTGAATTTTTTCAGCGTCAAGGTATCTTCTACGCTATTTTAATTCTTGTGTTCATTACCCTATATAAACTGGGTGATGCTTTGCTGAGCAATATGACCACGCCGTTTTTGCTGCAAACAGGTTTCACCAAAACCGATATTGGAGCAATTCAAGTCGGTATGGGATTAATTGCAACCATTGTCGGTGCCCTAGCAGGTGGTTCAATTTTGAGTACTATAGGCATCAATCGATCGCTTTGGGTTTTTGGTATTCTACAAGCAGTAAGTAATTTAGCTTACTTTTTCCTCGCATATATCGGTAAAAATTACCAAGCTATGGTACTTGCCATCAACATAGAACAATTTTGTGGTGGATTGGGGACAGCAGCCTTTGTTGCCTTTTTGATGAGTCTTTGTAACCAGAGGTTTTCCGCAACTCAATATGCTTTGCTTTCTAGCTTAATGGCTGTCAGCCGGGATATTCTCGCAGCACCAGGAGGAGCGATCGCTCAAAGCACTGGTTGGCCTATATTTTTCTTAATCACCATCGCCGCCGCTATCCCCGGACTACTTTTATTGCCAGTATTTGCCCCTTGGAACCCTCAACCAGCGGCAGTATCCAGACCAGGAATTGACGATGAAGAAGAGGACTTATGGGGAATCAAGTAGTTATTGCTGTCGGCACATTCATCCTCTTGCTTACTGGTTTATTACTTGGGTATGTTCTCTCGCAGTTAGTTTTAGGATTTCTAGCCTTTAACCTCTTAACTTTTTTTGGAACCCTCAGCTTAATTTTAATTTTTGGTACGCTTTATTACGTTTTATTTTGGCAATTGCGGAGAGAGCAGTCTCAGCCATCATCACTGGAACGCCCGATATCAAACCAAACAACAGAAGATGTATCTGATAGCTATCTGAAAAACAGATTAATTGCCAGATTATCCGGCGATACCGCCGCTGCTGAAAGGTTAATTGAACAGGCAAGAGAAACTTATCCTGGAATGCCGGAAAATTGGTATTGCGAAAGAGTGCTTGATGACTTAGAGGGCGATCGATAATTGGGAATGGGTATGGGAAGGCAGGGGAAAAGGTTAATGGTTCGACAAGCTCACCAACCGGGAAAAGGGAAAAGGAATAAATTTAATCTTCCCCTTTCCCCTTTCCCCTTTCCCCCTTCCCCCTTCCCCCTTCCCCAATGCCCATACACAAAAAATCGCTAAAATAAACAAGAATACTTTACAAATCTTGAGCTAAATTCTCATAAAAGTGTTGAGTTTCCTTAGAATTAAAATATGGCTATTTTTCGTCAATACATTGCCCCACTTCTAGTTGTTTTGGTATTTGTCTTTGCCCTAGTGGCAGTCAGCGCCCGGATATTTTTACCTTCTGATATGGCAGCACCAGCACCAATTGAAGAGGTTGGAGTAAGTTCTCAATCAACTCCCGCTGATTTACCACCAGCGCCTAAGTCAGCTAGCTAAGTTAAAAAACATCAGAAGTGTCTGAGCAATTACTACCTGGATATTTCATTCGCCGTGGCTCAACTTTAGAAAGATCGCTGCTGCTCAAATTCATGCAGCTGACTTACCAGGATCTTTTTCCTAACGAGGATTTTTCGCACTTAGAACAAACAGTTAAACAATACTTCTCTAGCGATACCCCCTTATGGTGGGTCGAGGAAGACGCAAAGAGTGGGAGACACAAAGACGCAAAGATTAATTTCCCCGCGTCCTCTTCTCCCATCGCCTGTCTCTGGGTGGGCAATGCCATAGACCAAGTACAAGGTAACCGTCATGCTCATATCTTTGTTCTTTATGTTGCGCCAGAACATCGACGGCGGGGTATTGGTACAGCATTGATGCAATATGTGGAAAATTGGGCGATGCAAAGAGGCGATCGCCAAATTGGCTTACAAGTTTTTCAATCAAATCAACCCGCATTAAATCTTTATCACCGATTGGGTTATCAAACCCAATCCCTATGGATGATAAAATTCCTGAATGCACAAAAATAAATTAGAGGATAGGGATAAAATACTTTAGCGTCTTTTGGAACTGCGGTTCTCTCAACGAGGGACAACAGAAAGCTTAAAACAAGGCAACTGATATAATTTAAGGCTTTAAATTATTGATTGGCGCGGGGGATTATGTATTAATTCCCAAAACAGATTGAAATGAAATTATGTATGACGAAGACGATCTAAGCCTACTTGATGCAGAGGAGGAGCTAGAAAGCCCCTTAGATAAATTAGAGCCGCTAACTGCCTCCTCAGAAATACCCAAACCCGATCCAGAATTAATGTTAGCTCTGCTAAACAATCCCCAGCCCCAGCAAAGAATGTTAGCGGCGCGTGCTTTTTGCGATCTGGAAGATGCTCGTGCTACTCCTCATCTAATTCACTTGTTAACTGATATTTGCCCCTTGGTGCGGGTCAGCGCGGCTTACGCCATCGGACGCAATCCTAGTTCCGAAGCAGTGACTCCGTTAATTGCTCAATTGAACCAAGACTGGAACGGCTATGTGCGTAAAGGCGTTGTTTGGGCTTTAGGAAACTGTCGCGATCGCCGTTGTCTAGCACCCCTGGCAGATGCCTTAAAAACTGACATTTCCGCAGTGCGTTTATGGGCCGCTAGCGCCCTAGCACAAATGGCAGAAGTCAGTTACGAAGCAATTATTGGGGCAATACCACCACTGATAGGAGCCTTAGTCAACGATCCCGTGGCAGCAGTCAGAAGCAACAGTGCTTGGGCAATTGGTCAACTGTGCCGCGAACTGCCTTCTAACATAGTTTATGCTACAGCGATCGACGCTCTCATTCAGGCCTTTGCCGAAGACAAAGATTTAGGAGTCAGAGAAGACGCCAAAGCCTCACTCTTGGGAGTCGGCGACCCGCGTGGCTTGCAGTTGATTGAAACCCTAGAACAAGAAGGGTGGTTTTAAATCGGGAATTGGGCATTGGGCATTGGGCATTGGGCATTGGTAAGGGGGAAAGGGGAAGATTAAATTTATTCCTTTTCCCTTTAACCTTTTCCCCTACCTCAAGAGCCTCCCCTGTTCCCTCATCCCTATCCCCTATAGCCTACTCATTTTCACCTACAGACTTGACCAAATTTAACTCATAGGGTCTTTCTGTATCGTCTTCTCCTAAATATTCGCCATTTTGAATTTCTAAAATAACTAATGGAATATGACCGGGGTTTTCTACCTTATGCAGCGTTGCTGCGGGAACATAAGTTGATTGGTTGCGATTGAGTAAAATTTCTTGTTCGCCACAAGTGACTTTTGCTACACCTGACACTACAACCCAGTGTTCGTTGCGATGATAATGGATTTGTGGTTTAATTCCGTGTCTAGGTTTAATTTCAACGCGACTAATTCTATAGGATTCTCCCTCTTCAATTACCTCGACATGACCCCAATATCGCGTACCTGAATGTGAAGACATTTCATTAATATTATTAGACTGAGTATTATTTTCATTCAGACTCATAACTAATCTCTCAATTCAATGATTATTAATATTTGTCAATAATCTACCCCAAAGGAAGTAAATCCGGATAGGAATTCTCGATAAAAAAGGACTTAGGGCATGGGGCATCGGGCAGAAGAGGCAGAGGCGAAAAACTCATCTCCCCAACTCCCCATCTCCAAACTAGCCTCCAGTATACTGAATCCGATAAATCCGATTATTGGCTTCTTCTGTTACTAGTAGACTGCCGTCTGGTAAGACGAGTAAACTCACGGGTCGTCCCCAAGTACTTGGTACAGAGGGATTGAGTAAAAATCCGGTGAGAAAATCTTCGTAGTAGCCTTGCGATTGTCCTTTGGCATCAAAGGGAACAAACACGACTTTGTAGCCCGTACCGCGATCGCGGTTCCAAGAACCACGAAAAGCAACAAAAGCACCGTTGCGGTACTTTTGTGGAAATGTTTTACCATCATAAAACTGCAAACCCAATGCTGCTGAGTGGGCTTGAAATAGGACATCTGGGGTTTTGGTACGGGCTGCTAAATCTGGGCGTTTGCTTTGGTCGTTGGTTTTTTGACGCGGATCGAGGTTATTCGGCGTCAAGTAAGTATAAGGCCAGCCGTAGAATTCTCCTTTTCGGATGCGTGTTAAATAATCTGGTACTAAATCATCACCAATTCCGTCACGTTCGTTAACAGTGGTGTAAAGTTCCTTAGTTACAGGATGAAAATCTAGACCAACAGGGTTACGCAAACCGAAAGCGAAGGTCTGCTGTTGGGAACCATCCAAATTCATGACCTGCACCGAAGCCCTTGGTAAAGGTTCTTCATCGACGTTGGTTCCCGAACCAATTGAAACATACAATTGATTGCCATCAGGCGAGACAACAACATTGCGTGTCCAATGATTGTTATAGCCTTGGGCAGGCAAATCAGCAATTTTTTGCCCATTGCCTGTAATTTTGTTTTCACCTTGAGTATAGGGAAAACGCAACACAGCATCTGTATTTCCCAAAAAGAAGGAATCACCAGCAAAAGCCATACCAAAAGGTCTATTGAGTCCGTTTTCCCTACTAGCAAAGGTTTCTCGGACATCGGCTACCCCGTCGCCGTTACTATCACGCAACAGACGAATACGATTTTGCCCGGTTTCAGTCACCAGTACATCACCACTAGGGGTTAAAGCTAACCAACGTGGGGCATCTAAATCTTCAGCAAACACATTAACTGTAAAGCCTGGTGGTACGCGTAGTACTGGGTCTTGAGGAATGGCTACAACCTCAGGGCGCTTAGACGCACTTTCTGTTGCGAAGGGTGCTGGTAAGTTATTGAGATTAATTCTGATAGGTTTAGGTGAAAATACTTCAGTGCGAATGATATTTTTCGACTGTGTAGGATTTTGTGCCAGTTCGGCAGCAGGTACAGATGTTTGCAGTGGTGGATTATCCAAAGAGGCGCGGGTCTGGTTACAAGCTGCTACCAAAATGAGTAAAAAAACTGGCAGCAAGAAACGCCCAGAAGCTTTCATGACGG
>Ga0314810_100012_pt1 | contig 23891 bp, 18 predicted proteins | sample STEome_8_FD_202331 | JGI IMG/M metagenome (GOLD analysis project Ga0314810, IMG submission 202331) | Metatranscriptome of soil surface biofilm microbial communities from soil inoculated with nitrogen-fixing consortium DG1, State College... ... | reverse complement strand
TTTTTCTAATTTTCATTTTTTAGTATAATAAACAACAAGCAAAACGATCACATAAAAATTTTGATTTATGCGATCGCTTTTTGATAACTAATACCAATTCTCTCAAATCCTGCAACACATTCAATCATTGAAACCTAGATACAATCTGAATTTATAAACTGTGTAGTTTATTTCTTATACAGTGGATACTGCGAATTGGTATAAAACCGAAATTCGTCAATGTTTTGCTGCTAATTGCTTTGCTTATGAGCATGATTGCCAACTTAATTGAACCAATTTATCCTCAAAACATTGACATCTGTGCATTTTATTTATCTCCATACATGAGTATGGAAAATTAACATCAGGAGATAATTCAAAACGTCATTGTAATACTAGAGAGTGAATGTAAACTTCTCAGATTCAAAGTTTTTGATTCGCCCCATCCTGCCAGATTTCACGTCCACTGTAAACAGGGCGGTATTTTTTCTATTAGTGTCAGCAGCAAGGGCATACAATTCACCAGAACGGGAGAAGCCCAAGTCTTTAAGATCGTTGGAAAGAGGGCGTCCTTCAAACTTCAGTGGTGCCAATCTCTTAATTATCACCTTGCCAGTAACTAGGGCTTTCTCCTGCAAGTTAATTGAAATTAAAATTGGGATACCTTCTGAGCCGATCTCAGTTGCAAAAATATTTCCCTTGGCATCTTGGCACAGGTTAGCGAATCGATGATTGAGTGGTAGTGGAGGTAGATCCAAATCGTCGCGGTCAAGAACTTTACCTGTGGTAAAATCGATGGTTCTGAAACTAAAAGGCGGAACACCCTCAGTTCCTACCAAACACAGAAGTCGATTATTGGGAAGGCTCAGCAAACTTTCAACAGTTTGATTGGATCTCTTAAAGCCTAGTACTTTTTTCGCTCTAAATACAGGGACAGCAGCATTACCGACAGTGAAAAGCAGATGGTTGAAAAAACCATTTCTCGTGCTAGACACAGTAGAAATTACAAGACTTCCATCTTTAAGTGTTACCGCCTTTGTAACTCGATTAGACTGAGCAACATAGAAAGCTCTTGCTTTTTTCGGTACAGATAAGGGGTTGTCAACGAACAGAGATAGGCGATTGAGCCTAGAAAGAACTTTTCCCGTTGCGAATTCGGCAGTACTCAACTCTATTGACGGAGTTTGGTCTTCCCGGTTTTCATTGTTGGGTGTAGCAAGGGGTTTGACTCCATAAAGAATTTCCTGCTTGAGTTGGATCTTTTGAGCAACGGCCTTATTAGACAGACCAGCAACAACAGTAGAAGTCAAACTGGCAGCAGCCAGCTGGCCAAATTGTCGGCGTTTTAATGATGGCATTACGATACTCCTTGTGAGATGCTTTAAGGAACAATCAAGTTTGCATTTGGTGTCTGGGGTTTCGCACCCATGTCTGCTAAGATGTTGACAGTCATTTGCTTAGCGCGAATATCTTCCCGAAATGGGCTAATGCCGTCACTATCTAATCCCCATGCCCACTGAATGGTACCGGAGGCAAAAACTTTAGCTCCACTACTAGCTGTGTAGCGGACTGAGTGAGATTTGGTAAAATCCTGGTTGGCAGGAAGTCCTTGTTCTCCAGCTGGTTCGTCGAAGGTAGGCAGTACAGTGGAGGGTATGGTTGTCGACTCAGACAATTTGACGACTCCAGCAGGAGCAGACCCATTATTAACGATAAAATCCCATTCATAACCCACTAACATCGCCAGCTGATCTCCATTCTGGAGTCCTGTGTTTGCGTAGTAAGGATCGCTAGCGTTGCTGACAGTAAAATTAAAACCGCCGAAGGTATCTAAGTCGCTACCGTACATCACTCCAAACAAAGCATTTTCTGGTCGCTGGTTCTGGGCGCTGCGGAATTTATTAGTTGCAGCTGATGGCCCCTGCTGTTGGACAACTGGATCTAATGCCCAATCCGCTTTGTAACAGGCCATCACCCGATTAGGTCTCACTTGTCCCGCAGCAGTAGTAGAACTTTCAAACCTCACTCGCCAATAACAACTATTGGCGGAGAAAATTCCCAAATTAATTCCAGCATCGCGGGCAGCTTCCACATGATCGCGGATTTCTTTAGACCAGTACTCATCGTGGCCTACAGACAAAAATACTTTGTGATTGAGCAATTTTTGTGGGTTGGTGTGAACCTGCATGTTGTCGGTGTAGGTAACATCGTAAGCTTGAGATTCTAGCCAACGCACCATGTTGTATTCCCACTGCAAAGGTTTGGCTGGTTGGCTAGAATTTTGATAAGTTGCTTGGAAGAACGGCCGGTCGTAGGAAACCTTGAAAGCCCGCTGACCATCAAGGCTGTCAGAACTGTACAAGCTGTAACCCCCCGTGGAGCTATAGGCTAGGACGGTAGAAACGGCACTCTGGAATAAAACATCAGCCGTGCTGCTATCATCCCGGACTACAAACCACACGTGGGCTACTACGCCTGTTGCCTTGTCAGTGAGTTTCGCTACATAAAGACCACTAGTCCAGTTACTACCTACCTGCAAAACGTAGGAAGTTGTCCAGTTACATTCAACAAGTCTGGTATCAGAGTCTACACTACAGGCGGGTTGGGTCGTGCCTGTGAGGGAACCGCTGCTGGCAATCAGCCTTCCTCCCTTCCCACTGTAGTAGCCTAAGCGATACACATCGATGGTATACTGTCCTGGTTGTGCAAGAGAAACCTTAATATCTAGCGATCCCCCTTTATTAACACTGGTTGCCGAGGCATAACCCGCGATCTCTCCATTGCCAGGGTTGTCGAGTTTCCAGTTAGTCGTGCCTGGATTGAGATTTTCCAAATAGATGGGATTCGGGTTTGTGGGAATTGCTGTAGCCGAAAAGTTGGTAGTGCCAATACCTATTGCCGTCGCTCTGACTGTCAGTCCTCCAGGTGCGGTAGGAGCTTGCCCTACTGTGACAGTAGTACTTGCTTGACCACTAGCATTAGTGACTGCACTGGTAACCGAGAGCGCTCCGCCGCCACTGATAATATCAAAGTTCACCGTTACCCCTGATTGAGGATTGTTTTGAGCGTTTACAACTCGTACAACTAGGGGGTTGGGCAGAGCTGCTCCTGTGGTGGCACTTTGATTGTCTCCACTGACTTTAATTAAGGCACTGCCAACAATAAAGCCAATGTCGCAAAAATAGTTAGCATTCCGGAAAGAGCTGGTTGGAAAAGAATTTGGATTTACATTATATAACCCGTTGCTGCCGTCTGCTACTGAGCTAAGATCGCCATTGACTATGGGGTTAGCCAGTGCATCTTGAGTAAGAACGTAATGGGTGTTGATGTTGACAGAAACGACATAAGTCGTATTGGCTTGAATATTTATTGGTGTTTCTAGAACCTGCTCCTGCCAACCAGAAGCCGTTTCGTTAGTAAAAACCACGCTTGTTAATAGAGTTCCCGTTGCCGTCCAGATTTTGCCGACATGACTTCCTTTCTCGCTAGCCGCTTTCCAGTAGCGGATGGTGGTAATTCGTCCGCCTTGAGCGCTGCGGAATTTCATGCCTAATTCATAGGGAGAGTTATTATCACTAGAATTTGCAAAATCTGGGACTTGATTTGTAAACAGAGTTTGGCTCTCTCCCGAAGGACTGGCATTGGCAGAAAAGATAGCGGAAAAGATAGCGTTCCCTATGTCTGCTGTGGCAGTCACATTATTAACCACAGGATTTGTAGCACCAGGATTAGCTCCAAGGGTTAAGGTGGTACTAGCCTGACCATTTGTATCAGTGACTACATTTGCAGGCGATACTGATCCCCCGCCACTCGTAACAGCAAAGGTCACCGTAGTCCCTGATATGGGATTGCCAGCTGCATCTTTGACCTGAACAACCAAGGGATTAGGTAAGGGAGTTGCGGCTGCACCAGTCTGATTGTCGCCGCTAATCTTTGTGATTGTCGGTTGAGGAATAGCTACAAAATCGATGTCACGAAAATAGTTTGTATTCTGGTAAGAACCAGTTGGAAAAGCTCCTGGAGTGAAATCAAAAACCCCGTTGTTACCGTCTGCCACTGAGCTGAGAGGCCCATTGGTGATGGGGGTGGCTAGTTGATCGTAAGTGGCGACGTAATGGGTGTTGACGTTGACAGAGACTACATAAGTGGTGTCGGCTTGAACGATCAGTGGTATGTCCAGAGTTTGTTGCTGCCAGCCAGAAGCCGTTTCGTTGGTAAAAGTGGTGCTTGTTAAAAGAGTTCCGCTTGCTGACCAGATCTTGCCAATATGAGTTCCTGTTTCGCTGGGGGCTTTCCAAAAGCGAACGGCGGAAATCTCTCCTGCCGCGGTGCTGCGGAATTTCATCCCTAATTCGTAAGAGCTATCGCTGTTATTGGGAATGCTTGGAACTTGATTGCTAAAGATGGTAACCATACTTAGTTTCCCATAAGGTTTAATAATTACGGAAGATAAAAAGTAACTTCCTTAGGGACTTACAAATAAAAAAATAATCAACTACTTCTTGTGGGGTGGCCAAGCCAAGGGCGGACAATATGTACACCCCACAACTAGTGGTAATTAATTTCTGAAAACTCCCTTAAACCTGACAAGCTACTTTCAAAACTTCCACCACATAGTCCTGTTCCTGTTCAGTCATTTGATGAAACAGGGGTAGGAGAACTGTGTGGTCTTGTGCTTGCTCACTTTCAGAAAGGCGATCGCACTTTCCAACTTCACACTCACAAGCTTTCGGCTCAACTCCACACGACCAAGCTTCTTTTTCATAAGCACTTTCACGGTGAACGCACATCACTCCGCGTCGCGTGGCAATGCCAGCATCTAACATTTCCTGCATTACTTGTAGCTGGTCGCATTTATCTATGAGCCGGACACAAAAACTCTGCCAGTTACTCTTGGCCCAGCTTGGCTCGGTGGGTAATTTTAATCCCGGCAGATTTGCTAGTTTTTCTTGATATCGCTGTGCCAAATAACGCCGACGTTCTACGATCTCTGGCAGGCGTTTGAGTTGTTCTCGCCCGACTGCTGCTTGGATATCAGTCATGCGGTAGTTGTAACCCATGATTGGGTATGTCTCAAATATTACCTTTTTTGCGCCGTGGCGCACAGTATCGGGGACACTCATGCCATGTTGCCGCCAGAGGCGAAACTGCTTATCCCATTGGGGATTATTTGTAGTCACCATGCCGCCATCACCGGTGCTGATCACTTTTCGGGGGTGAAAAGAAAAGCAAGCGATATCGCCATGCGGTTTGCCAATTTTCTCCCACTGCCCATTCCAGAGAATTTCACTGCCGATGGCACAAGCCGCATCTTCAACCACTGGTAACTGATAGCGGTGGGCAATATCTAAGATGGCTTTGAGGTCGCAAGGCATCCCGATTTGATGGACTATGAGAATGGCACGGGTGCGATCGCTAATCACATCTTCAATTAACATCGGGTTGATGTTGTATGTTTGTGGTTCAATGTCCACAAATACTGGTATCCCCCCGCAGTAGCGAATACTGTTGGCTGTGGCAATATAAGAATGGCTCACAGTAATCACTTCATCCCCTGGTTGCACTCCCACAGCTAAAAGCGCTAAATGCAATGCTGTGGTACAGTTGGAGACGGCACAAGCGTAATTTGCTCCGACGTAAGCGGCAAATTCTTGTTCAAAAGCGGCGACTTCTGGCCCTTGTGTTACCCAGCCAGACATAATCGCTCGTTTAGCAGCTTCAGCCTCCGCCTCCCCCATCCAAGGTTTGGCGATGGGGATAAAAGATTTGACTTCAGACACGCTGTTTGCTCCTCTCTACATCCCAGTTACGGACAATTTCGTTTTCTAGTAGGACTTCTGGAGATTTGCCAAAACTCACATACCAATCTCTGAGTTTGATTAAACCTTCGTGCAGCGATATTTCTGGCTTGAATCCCAAAAGTTTGTACGCCTTTGTAGTTTCAGCATATAAACGCAACACATCACCAGGACGAGATTCATCATGAATCACGCTTGTGTCTGCTGGTTCCATGATTGATGCTATTTCTTTTGCCAAATCGTTAATGGCAATTTCAAAGCCACTGCCCAAATTAATTGTTTGTCCGATGGCAGAGTCTGTAAATCCTGCCAACATAATTCCCCTAGCTGTATCGCCAACATAAGTGAAGTCTCTAGTCTGGCTACCATCGCCGAAAATTACCATTGGTTTGCCAGCCATGCTACGCAGTAAAAACTTGGGTATGACTTCTCCGCTATCTCCTTCATGGTGACAACGCGGCCCGTAGGCGTTGAAAGGACGCACTACAACAGTGGGGTAGCCATAGGTTTCGTAGAATGCCCTGGTATAACATTCTCCAGCTAACTTAGAACCACCATAAACAGTCATGGGAAAAGTTGGGTGTTCTTCTGTCATTGGTACCCAACGGGCAGTACCATAAACTTCGGAACTGGAAACATATACAAACCGACTGACTCCTGTTGCTTTAGCGGTGCTTAATAGTTGGAGAGTCGCTGTCGCATTCACTTCATGATTTTCATGTGGCGAGTGGATGGAATGCCGGACACCCAAGCAGGCTAAATGAAATACGATATCTACGCCTGACATTAATTTTGTCATGCGATCGCTATCTCGAATGTCTGCTACAACTAATTCCAAGCGTTCGCTAGGTAAATTCTCTAGGTTTTGCCGTTTTCCATTCACCAAATTATCAACAACTACAACCTGATTTGTTGTTTTAGTTATGATTTGATGTACTAGTTCAGAGCCGATAAAACCCGCACCACCTGTAATTAAAATTCGCTGATTTTGCATATTTATTATTTTGTATTCTCCGATGGTTCATATCCTTGCCGCCAGCGCAAAAACTTAGCAGGGACACCAGCGACGATGGCAAATGGTGGTACATCTTTGGTGACAACTGCCCCAGCGCCAACGATGCTACCTTTACCAACGGTGACTCCTGGTAAAATGATTGCGTTCACACCAATGTCAGCTCCTGATTCAATTCTTACGGGATTGACTTCAAAATCTGTTTGGATGATGGGAGTTTCTATCGGTAATCCAGTGTGGGATGAGCATAAAACTTTTGCACCCGGCCCCCAGCCTACAAAGTCTTCGATAATCAAGTCTCTGGCGTCAAAATAGCTCTGGGGGCCAATCCAAACATTGTTCCCAATGATACATCTACCTTTAAACCATCCCTGGATACAGGTTTGTCCGCCGATGAATACTGAGTTACCAATTTCAAAGGTTTCTAAGTGCTTAAAACTAACACCAGTACTAATTTGCACGCCATGTCCAAACTGGCGAGCCATTGCACGCCAGATGACTCGCCGCATTAACATATCATAATCACCATCACCGACTGCAAAGCGGCTGTACAAATCAAGTAAGCCGCCGCGATCGTATTTGCTACGTAAATGCTCTGCTAATCCGATTTCAAAGTCAGGATCTAGTTTAAGTTCCTGGGAACCGTGGACAGCCTTAATCAGCTGTGTTCTCCCATTCAGCACATTAGACATTCATCACCTCCAAAACTGCAACGCTTTGAGCGTCTATAAATCCACCCTGGAAATTTTTGTCTCTAGTAGAATGAAAAAAATAGAGAAGTTTTTAGCTGGGGTTAAGTGTTTGATGGTAATACATTCGCCCAAGGAAACCATTCTATTGGATTTTCTGGTGTTACATCTGCACGAACTCTGATCTGGCGGACTTCTCCCAGGAACATAATATGTGTTCCTAAAGTGACTTCACCTATAATTTGACAGTCAAAGTGTATGGGCAAAGCGGGTAAAACAGGTGCCCAGTCATGTGCTTCTACCTGCAATCCCGCCCGTGCAACTTTTTGCGGATCTTTAGCAAGAGAAATGTTGCCTGCATATTTGATGGCGTCAATGACAACATCGTTAATAAACGGCACACCGCAGCCGAATTTGCCAGTTTTGCGGATCAAGTCCAAACTTACACGCGGGGCATAACGCTCATTAATTTTGGCGTAAGAAATGCAAGGGGTAATTACTAATGGATGTCGGCTGACAATTGTCGTTGAGCCACAAGGCATGAGGTTGGGAGTTCCATCTTCAGCCCAGCAGGTAATCATGCCAGCTGATGATGGAAAGAAACAAGGCCAACGAGCTTTATCGTTATCGACTTGTACTTGATCTTCTGGTAAAGGAGAAAGATACTTAATTGCCATGCCATTTTCCACAGCATCGGCTTCAAAGGCAATTGTCCCTGGCGATGGAAAGGCATAGTGGGGTGTATATCCTTTTTTGTAACTGGGATCTGCCATTACTTCTTCAGTTACAGATACACGCTTTTGAAGTTCGTTTTGTGGTTCCCAAGCTGGTAAGCTGCGCCAGAGGATTTGGCTACGCCCTTGTGCTATGTCTTCTCGCAGCTGAATGGCATTAATTTCCAGAAAATAAACTCTATGGCTACCAACGTCAACCCAAGGTTGAGAATAAATTGGTTGACCTGCAAAATCTTTACCAGGCTTCACAAGTTTTGCCTCGTAAATCATGTATGCAGAATCAAACACAAATGTGTCATTTGTTAAGGCTTTGCGTGTTGATAACCCTGAATAAGCAATGCGTGAGTGAGTCTTTTCTTCGGGTACGGTAGTAATGGCATTCATCGCTTTGTCAAGTTCTTCCCCTGGAGGAAGAAATTGTACGGCAACGCTACCACTGCTTTCTAGCATGTCAGTAAAGGTGCCCCGGACATGATGTCGTTCTGATAGCTCTTGAATACAAAAGCTTAGAGCTAAAATATAAGGAAACCTATTGACTATTGAGGCTCCGACAACTTTTTCTAAGCCAATTTGCGAACCATCAGCAGTTGTCACTAAACAAATTGGGGAAGGGAAAAAAGCTGGCCATCGACTATCATTTAATAGTTGTTCTGGAGTTTCTGGCAAATCGCGGACATAAATAGATTTGTCTTTTACCACTCGCCAATTAGCAGCAGTTTCTAAGCTGGTATGCGGCCAAAAATATCGGTATTTTTCTAAAACATCATGCATAAAACGCCTCTATTACTTCTAAAAATTCATTGCTCAAAAATTGACTGTTGACTGTTAACTGTTAACCGTCAACGGCGTCGGGGTGTCTTTCATCTCATCCCTAGAAGAAATGGGTTTTGCCGACGCTTTTTGAGCAAAACCTATAGAACTTGCATAGCTTGTTTGACGCTTTGAGTCACAGTATTCATCTGTGCTTGGGAGAGTTCTGCATACATCGGCAGAGATAACACTTCTTTGGCTGCGGCTTCTGAGTGGGAAAAATCTCCAGCTTGATAACCAAATTCAGCATACGCTTGCTGGAGATGAACTGGAATTGGGTAATGAATGCCTGTTTGAATTTCCATTTCTTGGAGGCTTTGTTGCAGGGCGTCTCTTTGTGGCGATCGCACCGCGTAAACATGGTAAACGTGACGACTGTAAGGCATCACAGTGGGCGTACTCACACCAGAGTCTACCAAGAGTTGGTCGTAGTATGCGGCGTGGCTTCTTCTGGCTTCTGTCCAGGCTTCGATATAGCGTAATTTCACTCGTAAAATCGCTCCCTGGATGCCATCCATGCGATAGTTGTAACCTTTGAGGACATGATGATACCTGCTTTCTTGACCCCAGTCGCGCAACATTCCCATAGTCCGGGCATATTGCGGATTGTTGGTGACTACCATGCCTCCTTCACCGTAAGCCCCTAAATTTTTGCCAGGGTAAAAACTGAAACAACCAATATCGCCAATGCTACCCACACGTTGTCCTTTATACTCAGCCCCATGAGCTTGGGCAGCATCTTCAATTACAGTCAAACCGTGACGACGGGCAATTTCCAAAATTGGCTCCATGTCTGCTGGTTGACCGTACAAATGCACCGGGAGGATAGCTTTTGTGCGCTCGGTTATCGCTGCTTCAATTTGGCTGACATCAATTGTGTAGGAAACAGGATCGATATCTACGAAAACTGGTGTGGCTCCGGTGTAACAAATTGCTGCTGTGGTCGCCACAAATGTGAAAGGTACGGTAATTACTTCGTCACCAGCACCGATGCCTGCTGCTAGTAATGCTAAATGCAGGGCACTTGTACCTGTATTGACAGCAACGCCATAATCTGCATTGCAGTAATCGGCAAATTCTTTTTCTAATGCTTTGACTTCATTGCCCAAAACGAATTGGGTGCTTTCCAAAACTTTTAAGACGGCACTATCAATTTCGTCTTTAATACTGAAATATTGAGTTTTTAAATCTACAAATGGAATCATACTGCTACCTCTGCCAGATTCAGTTCAATTAATTGGCCTTGCTTTTTGAGAGACTGGGTTGCAGCTTCGAGAATTCTCACTATCCGCAGTCCTGCTTCGCCATCGGTGAGTGGGCGATCGCCTTTTTGAATACAATCAATGAAGTGTAATCCTTCTGTTTTCAATGCCTCTGTGACATCCAACTTGGGCGACCACATATCTCCTGTGCGATAACCAATCATCATTTGGTAGACGCTTTCAGTATTGCCGTTGACTGTAATACCCTTGTCGTAAATTTTGAGTTTTTCACTTGGTTCTAAGTCATCGTAAACAATCATCCGTTGACTACCACCAATCAATGTACGGCGGATTTTCACTGGTGCGAGCCAATTGACATTAATATGAGCGATGAGATTCTTTTCAAAGAATAAGGTCAAGTAAGCAAGATTTTCTGGTTCACCAGGAACGTGGCTGACGCCTGTAGCTGAAACTGCATAAGGACGGGATGGCAATACGTAATTCATAATTGATAGGTCATGGACTGCCAAATCCCAGACGACATTCACATCATGCTGAAAAAGTCCCAAGTTAACGCGCACAGAATCATAGTAATAAATATCACCCAAAGAATTAGTGGCAATCAAATCGTGCATTTTCCGGACAGCACCGGTGTAAACAAAGGTGTGATCCACCATTAATACAAGGTTGCGTTTTTCTGCCTCTTCAATCAGCCGCTTTGCTTGTTCGGAGGTAGTTGTCATCGGCTTTTCCACTAGCACGTGTTTGCCAGCCTGCAATGCAGCTAAAGCTAATTCAAAGTGAGTGGAAACTGGTGTGGCAATGGCTACGGCATGAATCTGAGGATCTGTAAATATATCTCGACAATCTTGAGTCACTTGAATTGTAGGATATCGAGCTTGCACTTTTGCCAGTAATTCTGCTTTGAAATCGCTGACTGTTTTTACCTGAACTCCTGGCATTTCGACAAAATTTCTGACTAAATTTGGCCCCCAATAACCATAGCCAATGACACCGATATTAATCATGTTTGCTGTTCTTTTTAATTAATGAAAGTTGATTTTTTATGCATTGAATTATTGCCGATTTTGAGTGGCAAATAATTCATAATTGGCTCTGAAAAAGTTTTATTTTTGTTAGGTGTGAAAATTCACAAACCTGCTAAGTAATGTACAAAAATTAGAGGTGCTTACAAACTGCTAGCCGACATTTGCAAATTTTGGCGATCGCGCACATCTCCGATGACACGCGCCGGGACTCCAACTACAATTGCATAATCAGGAACGTCTTCAGTTACTACTGCTCCAGCACCGACAATGGCTTTTTCACCAATCGTTACTCCTGGTAGCACGGTGGCGTTGCTACCAATAGATGCACAGCGCTTCACTAAAGTTTTGATTGTATACCAATCATCGTCTGTTTTTAAACTACCATCTTCATTGGTTGCACGGGGATACAGGTCATTAGTAAACATGACTCCATGACCGATAAACACTTCATCTTCCAAAACAACGCCTTCACATAAAAAACTGTGGGATGAAATTTTACACCGACTTCCAATGGTGACATCTTTCTGAATTTCCACAAATGTCCCGATTTTCGTATCATCGCCCACAATGCAACCGTAGAGGTTTACAAGATGGGGATGAAAAATCTTGACGTTTGTGCCTAACTTCACATCATGATTTACAGCCATTATTTAATCTGCCTTGAAATTAATGCTTTTCCACTGTTTGCCAAATAGCATCTTCTAAATAAGTACACTCATCAGCTTGCCATTGATAATCTGCACGCTCGATATTGTACATAGTCACTTCAAACGGGCAAATTTCTCTCAAGTTTTCTAGTAGAGTGTCGCTACGACGGTTAGAGAACCATGTGGTTAATGTGTACGAACCCATGTACAGTCTAAATTTGGGAATCTGACATCGCAGAATAAATGTCCCTGGCTCTCGGCAAAAGGGAGCATCAGAGTTGAAAAACCAGAAGATACAAATCGGTTGTTGTAAAAAATTAACTATCTGAAAGGAGAAACGCAGACTTTCATGAGGTTCCGTCACGTGTAGGGCAAACTCAAAGGTAATGGGTTCTCCCCAAGAGTGAATTCCTTGGGCTTCAGAGGTGTGTGCCTTTGCCCAAGCTACATAATTACCAGTTTTATTGACAGGAGCTTGGTAATCTGCTTGCAAGACAGAATTATCTTTCTGCCCAGCCATATATAATTGCACTGCTTTGCCAGTATCACCATCAAATTGAACGCTACCCTTAGAAAGTAGTATGCAACGTTTGGTGAGTTGGGCGATCGCTTGCATACTATGACTCACAAATAAAACTGTTCGTCCTTCTCTGGTGGCGACATCACCCATTTTCCCCAAGCACTTTTTCTGAAAGGCCGAATCACCTACAGCCAAAACTTCATCCACAATTAAAATTTCTGGCTCTAAATGGGCGGCAACGGAAAAAGCAAGACGCACGTACATTCCTGAAGAATAGCGCTTAACTGGGGTATCTAAAAACTTCTCAACCTCAGCAAAAGCTACTATTTCATCAAATTTCTTTTTAATTTCGGCTTTACTCATCCCCAAAACGGAACCGTTGAGATAAATGTTCTCGCGTCCCGTCAGTTCTGGGTGAAATCCCGTTCCTACTTCTAATAAACTCGCTACCCGCCCTTTAATGGCGATACGTCCCCGCGTCGGTTCGGTAATCCGGCTGAGAACTTTTAACAAAGTAGATTTCCCTGCACCATTGCGTCCAATGACACCAATGGCTTCCCCTTGTTGAATTTCAAAGGAAATATCTTTCAAAGCCCAAAATTCTTCCCGTGCGGGGTTGGGCATTTTTTTGCCACTGGGTTTGATAAATGTTTTGGCAAAAGATTTAGCACCATCAGCAATCACATCCCGCAGCGCTTTGTAACGACTTCTTCCCTCTTGCTGGTGAGCGATGATATATTTTTTGCTTAAATTTTCTACACTAATCATGTTCTCAGACATCTGCACAGAATCCTTGCTAAATTACATCAGCAAATGTCCGTTCCACTTTGCGGAAGTACCAAATGCTACTTACCAGCAACAGAGCAACTAGTCCCAAAGATAAGGAAAATCCAGTCCAATAAAGTTTGGACTCTCCCCCTAAAATAGCCCAGCGAAAACCATCAATCACGCCCACCATTGGGTTTAAATAGTAAAGCAAGCGCCATTGTTCTGGCACAATGCTGCTACTAAAACCCACGGGTGAAATATATAAACCAAACTGCACAATAAACGGCACAATATAACGGAAGTCTCGATATTCCACATTTAAAGCTGCCAACCACAGCCCCACTCCTAGTGAAGCCGCAAAGGCAATGGCAATAAATAACGGTAAGGATAATATCTGCCAACTGGGAATAAAATTATACCAAGCCATTAGCCCTACAAGGATCATCCCAGAAACGAGAAAGTCCACAAAGCTAACAATGACGGAACTCGCAGGTACAATCAACCGAGGAAAGTAAACTTTAGAAATCAAGTTGGCATTAATAATTAAGCTATTACTACACTCAGTTAAAGCACTGGCGAAAAATTGCCAAGGTAACAAGGCAGCAAATACCAGTATTGGATAGGGTGCTGTGCCTTCTGAAGGTAATTTCGCCAAATTTCCAAAGATGACGCTGAACACCACCATTGTTAAAAATGGTCGAATCAGTGCCCAGAGCATACCAATTATTGTTTGCTTGTAGCGTACTAAAATATCACGCCAGGATAGAAAATAAAATAGCTCTCGGTAGCGCCATAGGTCTTTCCAATACTGCTGCTCTGTTTGTCCAGCTTCAATGATTAACTCTGGCTTTGACGTAATTTTCTGACTACTCATAATAATTTTGATTAAAAACCATTGCTTTTAAGCATTAATGGACAAACTGAAAATCTTTGATACTGTGATAATTTAGTACCTTTGCCTGTCTGCGAGTAAATTCTCCCACAGAGGGATTGCCTTGAGGATCGATCGCTCCTGTTACTTGCTGCCAAAGTTCTGGTGGCGCTACTGAAACTTTATAGGTGCGTTCCTCCAATTTGCAGACGTGATACCATTTTGTTTGTTGGCATTCTTCGCACCAAAAGGCTTCTAACCACTCTCCTTCCAGAGAGACTGTGGTTTTATTTGCTACTAGCAACAATGCGCTGCGGCGACTCATACCCCGCTGCTGCAACTGTCCTGCTCGGTCAGCAAATAATTGATATTTTTGACTCCTACTTTCCAGGTAGCTGTTATGAATTGGACAATAGATTGCTCGTCGTTTTGAACGTTTCCGATTTCGGTCACACCTTCTCTGCAATTCGACCTCCCACTTAAGTAAATAGACAAAAAATTCTGGAAGGTTTCGTTGGAGGAACTGAGATCAAAAAGACCATCGAAGCTCATCTCCTAATAGTTAAAAACTAAATACTATTTAATTGAAGTATGCTGATTGACCAAGATTGTGAAATCAGGAGTTTATTTTTTGCTATCTGATGACAAGTTAAACTTGTGAAATAGCATATCACCTAAATTTTTTATCCAATTGGTTATTAATGGCTTCTCAATCTGTCTTAAAGCATAACATAGTATCGTGCCTTTATATTATCTTAATCAACTTCATTACAATTGGAACATAAAACATTTTTTGGCATGATTTTTAGCAGTATCAGCATGAAAATAAGTAAGACTAATGAATGTTTTATCATATATAAGCTTAACTGCTAATTATGTTTTATAGCTCTGCCATCGCATTTGCTAGTTAGCTCGATCCCTTGCTTATTCCCTGCTAATTGAGGCATTAATTAATCCAACCCTCCGAAAACTAAATTTTGCTGAAATATGTCAGAATTTGAGAACTTATTCTTCAAGAAAATTTTAATGAAGCACAATTAATAGCTGGGTATCACCTCAGAGAATAAACGATTGATTGGCTCAAATTCATGAAAACTTTAGAATATAAAGACTTTACTTGAGTTGACAAATTAGGGAACTCCAAAAAATAAATTATTTCAGTTAATGCCTTGACTGTTGACTGTTAACCGTGTCGAATAACATTTGATGGTGCCAAGGTTTGAATCTCAATAAAGTATTGCCGAACTCAAAAGATGGCAGCAAGTATTTATTATCCAAGGGCAAACTTAGACTGATACTAAATTTGGTTATGATGTATTATTTGAAATTTTGGCCGCAGCTTTGTAATCCAAAATTCCAAACTTGTACTGAGCCTGTCGAAGTATCTCAAATCCCAAATTGGTATCACCCTGTTCATAGGATTTCACTCTCAACAGAGGCAGGAGCCAAGGAGAATACTTTGTATCCTATATGTTTCAGGATTGGTATAAGGCTAAAAGTCTTTAGAGCCTACACCAATCTGTATTGATAATTTTTCAAAGAACTATTTTGTAGGGCTTTGAGACATAGCGATGGCATCATCTGATGAAATTGCTTGCCGCAGGACATCAAGGTATTGTTGAGAAATAATCTTGGGTGTGAAATGGGATCGCAGATACTGACGACCTGCTTTGCCCATACGCTCTCCCAACTGGCGATCGCGACTGAGTAAGCGAATGAATTGCGCTAAAGCATGGCTGTCTCCATTCTCAAATGTGCCACCGCACTCAGCTTCGGCAATAAATTCTCTCAAGTATGAATACTGCGAACAAATCACCGCTATCGGTCTTCCTGATGCTAAAGCTGAGTAAAGCTTGCTCGGAACCACTAAACTCTCGCTCGATGCATCCACACTCACCAATGAGAGATCGCAAGCAGTTAATGAATAAGGAAGTACCTGCTTGTCTTGATATGGCAGAAATGTAAAATTCAACAGTCCTAATTCATGCACTTGTTGAATCAATTCATCGCGTTTAGCTCCACCACCAATGCAGACAAACTGAATTGGTTCATCTTGCAGTTCTTGAGCGGCTTGGAGGATAGTTGCCATATCATGGCAGCGTCCCATATTTCCAGAGTAGAGTACGGTAAATTTATCTACTAAGTTGTGCTTCAGGGCAAACCAATTGTCTTCTTTGGGAATTGGCACAATTAATTCCGGGTTTGCCCAACTGTGGATGACTGAAATTTTATCAGCTACTTGCGGGCAGTTTGCCAACACTTTCTCTTTCATGGCTGGACTGAGAACCACAATTCCCTTGGCGTTTTGCCAAACCAATCTGTTAGTGGCACGCCATAACTTTGCTAGCCAGTGATGCTTTGAGATCACTCCCAGAGCGATGGCAATATCGGGATACAGATCGTAGATAATGCAAACATAGGGAAGTCGAAACAACAAGTGAGCCAGATATCCCACTATCGGCAAAAATGGAGGGGCTGTAGTTACCAACAATACATTACTCCGCCGCCAAGCCCTAAGTACATACAGCACAGCACGTAAGGTATATAAGATACCATTGATAGCTTTACCACGAATTCGCCCAGGCCAAAGTTGGGCTGTGCGCGATCGCTGGACTCGGATTCTACCCAGACGTTCAACTGGTAAAGCAGGTGTATGGGAGTCAAAGGCATATCCTGGCTGACTCGTAAAAACCTCAACATCCACTCCTTGCTGCCCTAATTGTTTTACTAATTCCTCAATTAGCTGTCCTGTAGGTGCATAGTCCGGTGGAAAAAACTGCGTGATAGCAGACAATTTGATTGATTGTTGAGTGTTTAAAGAATAGTCATTTTTAACATCTATCCGTGTAGAAATGGATTGCAAAAACTTTTCATTAATCCATTTATTTAGTCTCATCACTTGTTTCCTGTTATACAAATTTTCTTCAATACGCCATTGAACTGCTCAAGCCATTAATTACACAACAAAGACTTGTCTGGTTTCACAAATATTTTATGTTTGCCTAAAGCAAGTTAATTAATTTACTGGTATACATAGAGTCTTTTCAAAATCGCACACATAGTATGTATGCTAGATAGAAGCATAAGGTAACTCCAAAAAATAAACAATAGCTTCGGGTCATTGACCGTTGACTGTGAACTGTTAACGATCGATAGTCAACAGTAGCAATCGAATATTTTTTTACTTGAAAGTTCCTAACTATGCCACTTCAGCATATAAGTGGATATTTATACTCTTTTAATTTGTATACGCGACTTTTCGGGACAAGGGAACACAACTAAAAGCGAAAGTCTAAAGAGCTACCGTCATTTTAGACATTTACAGGCTTTTAAACCAACTTTATTTGATGTCTAAAAAATTCTCACAGCCACTATCCACTAGTATTGGCTGAAAAATGGTGTTGACTGAAATATTGGGAGTCTATGGTCATTGAAGTTCGGACATTTTAACTTACTTAATATTTGAGATGGAATGAGCAATATTTTTTACATAAGTAGTCTTTGGGTATTGTTTCTAATTCAATATCATATTTTACATGGAATTTTCTACAACAATACCATGAGAAAACAATGTTTAAAATTCGTCCTTCCACTTCACGAAAAATTTATTTTTTCCGAATGTAGATAAACGAAAACTTCATACAATAGTCATTCTTTTGTAAACAAATTTTGATACCTAAAAAATTCTATATCTATTAAGTTGTGATTAGCTACTTTTGTGATGTTGGAAATAAATCAAGTATCAGTTTTCTACGCAGAAGCAATCTTAAAACTTAATAAAGTATTAAATTTTACCTAATTATCAGTTAATAAAAGTTTTGAGAAGTGAGAATTCACCTAGTGATATTGAAATTACTCTAGCTACGATTGATGTAAAAGATTTATCATCTGACCGATACAAAAGTCTCAGGTCATGAGAGATTGATTATGATTTTCAGTATTGATATCGAATAAAAAAATGTATACTTAAAAACAAAGACTTTATCATCTTTAGTGACTCTGGTAAAATTTCAGAGAGTAAACAGACTAGAATCATAACAGTTCAAACTAAGTAAGAGTTATCATCATACAAGTTAAAAGCTAACTCAAAGGATACATTAATACTTAGAAACCATCGAAATCTCGATTTTTGCCGCCCTTGATGCATCATACTAAATAACTTTGCTAATCTGGTGGCTAGTAATAAACCTTTGTATGGTTATTTCCTTAACCGGGAAATACTGAAGTTCTTACAGACATTTTTTGTAGCGTAATTAATAAGTATTTTTAAATAGATGGAGAATCATTCTTCCCAATCGTCAAATTCTGACGAGAATCGGAACTCTCTACCACCATTTCTTCAGTCTCAACCTTTGCCGTGGTCACAAGAGCAAGGAAATGATTCGAGTTCCGGACAATTCCTCAGTATTTTACAGAGACGAGCGCTGGTTATTGCAGGAGTAAGTATTACTCTGATGACAGTTGTGGTTATCAACTTGATACTAAACCGCGAATTACCGATATATGAAGGCAATTTTCGCTTGTTAGTAGAACCTGTAAATGATGACTCCAAAGTAGTGGATATTGTCAAAGACCCCAATGTAACCAAATCTGGTTTAGATTATGACAGTCAAATTGAGGTTCTCAAAAGCCCTGAATTAATGGGAGAAATTCTCAGGAACCTCAAAACTACCTATCAAGATATCAACTATAATTCCCTGATGGCAAATTTCACGATTTCTCGGTTAGCTCAAACCAAGATCATTGAAGTTCGTTATCGAAGTCACAATGCAAACCAAGTTAAAACTGTACTCGACCAAATTGCTGAAGATTATATAGAATACAGCCGTGAAAGGCGGCAAACCAAGCTACGCCAAGGAATTCAGTTTGTTGAAAAACAACTACCATCGATCCAAAATCGAGTTGATGAGCTTCAGAAAGAACTGCAAACTTTTCGGCAAAAGTACGATTTTTTTGACCCACAAATTCAGTCAGAACAAGTTGTTAATCGCATCAGTAGCTTGTCTGAGGAAAGACAAGTGGTGAATCAGCAATTGGCACAAGCCCGTGCCAATTTATCTTTTCTACAGAAAAAAGATGGTCAGGTGGCAACCCTCAAGGATGCTGCGTTGTATCAACAGTTACTAGCTCAATTACAGGAACTAGACGTTAAAATTGCTACCGAATCAACTCGTTTGCAAGATAGTAACCCAACCATCCAAACATTGAAGCAGCAACGATCAAGGCTAGTACCTTTGCTCAATCAGGAAGCACGACGCTTTCTAAGTACAAAAGTGTCAGAGGTAACAACTCAACTCAAAACTCTAGAAGTGCAAAGCCAAGAGCTAGCTAAAGCAGAGCAGAAACTCGAACGACAACGCAAGCAATGGCCAATTTTGGCACGACAATACACCGAACTACAGCGAAACTTAGAGGTGGCAACTGAGAGCTTGAATCGTTTTTTATCTACTCGCGAAAACCTGCAAATTCAGATATCTCAGACAGAACTTGGTTGGCAGTTACTAGAAGCACCAAGTAAGCCTAAGTTTCCAATCTCTGATTCGAGTTTGAAACGTTATTTAATACCAGGAATAGTTGGAAGCATAGCTTTAGGAGTTGGTGTCGCCATATTGTTGGAAAAGCTGGATAAGACATACCATAGCTCTCAGACACTAAAGGAAGAAGTTAAACTACCGTTGTTAGGAAATATTCCATTTGAAAAACAAGTCGAAAGCACTCAAAACTATGCACCCAGATGGAAAGTACCCATTCTTAAAAGTGTTTCTGGCTTGAATATATTCAGAAAAAAAGACCAGGAAGATAGCAGTTATTCGGCAAAATTTTTAGAAGCTTTGCGGGTGCTGTATACAAATGTGCAATTGGTTAGTGGCGATCGCTCCATTACTTCTCTAACGATCACCTCAGCTATGGAAGGCGATGGGAAATCCACTATCGCCTTCCATCTAGCTAAAGTAGCTACAGAAATGGGGCAACGAGTACTACTTGTAGATGCTAATTTACGCCAACCCAACATTCACAACTTATCAAATCTAAATAACTCACGGGGATTAAGCAATTTAATCTTGACAAACGTCGCCATGAACGAGGCGATTCGACAGTTACCTTCCATGAATGAACTATCTGTAATCACTGCTGGTTCGATACCGCCAGATCCGACAAAACTACTTTCATCTGAAGAGATGAAGCGATTAATGATGAATTTCCATCATACCTTTGACTTGGTAATTTATGACGCTCCCCCTGTGTTAGAACTAGCAGATGTTAGCTTACTTGCACCCCATACTGATGGCATATTATTAGTGGTGAGAATTGATAAAACCGACTCATCAATGCTCCAGCGAACTTTAGAGCATCTCAAGACTTACCGGATGAATGTTTTAGGTATGGTTAGTAACGGTAACAAGAGCAATAATCGGTGTTAATTGTTGACTGTTGACTGTTGACTGTCAACCGTTAACAGTTAACACATAATATTTCAAAAATTATTTGGATTGCTATAGAAAACTAAGTAAATCTTTAATGTTCATCAGTCTGTAGTTTGATAAAAATGTGACTTAATTTCAGCAAATTTACAACTATACATACATATAAATAAACACAGAGGATTTCTCATCTGTGTTTATTCCAAGCTGAATTTTTAATTTCTAATTTTCATCCCGTCCGTGAACTTGAGCAGGAGGGCTTGTTGCCTCAACAGCAGTGAATGGTTCTAGAATTTTGTATGTGTGGGTAGCTCCTTTTGGTACTACCCAAGAATTCCCCGGCTCTAGTAAGATATTTTGCCCTTCAATGTGCAATTCTGCACGTCCATTGATTACATAACCAACAGTTTCATATTCGCGTGCTGTTGGTTCTTTAGGTTCATTGGGTTGTTCATTTTCCCACAAACGCATGGAAATATTTTTACCAGATGCTAGATATTTTTGACCAAGTTGACCTTTAGGAGAATAAGCAGAATCTATTTTTGTAACTGTTTTATCAGGCATGTTTTCTCCTTTCAATAATGTATGGTTTTTCTATTTGATTTGTGAATTTATTAATTAGGCAATAGACAATTTTTTATTGCCTATTGCCTATTTTGCCCGTTACCTGAGGTATAGATAATTTGTTGGCACAATCAAATCAGATTGATATGAGAATCAAAAATTAGAATCCAAACTTGCTAAAATTCTAATCTCTGTTTCTGACTGGCGTGTTAGGAGGATATTGATAATAACCTTCTGTATCTCTCTCTAATCGGTTAGTTTTGTCTGCGGCTCTATTTTTTGTGCCATCAAAAAACTCTCTTGTAGCTCTAGGAGTTTGTTCATCCAAGTTTAACTTTTGACGGACATTATCAACAGCACCTTTTAAATTGTTTTGGGCATTTCTGATTTGGGTATCGTTTCTAACTTCACCTCGATTGTCTGGTATGCCTTTATAATAAGTGCCCTCTGGGGTTACCACATCAGCGCGGGCTGCATTATCGTAACTAAAAGCTTGGCCAAATAAAAACATAAATCCTACCAGAAAAACCACAATTATCTGACGGATACGAAAATTTTTGACCACAGAAATCAGTCTATTCATAATAATCCTCAATTACATTGATGTTGGAGTAAATTCACAAAATTGAATGCTTATTTTCCATTCAATATTTGGCAGCAACTTGCATTGAGTTAGCTTCCTTTAAAGAGGTCTAACCTCTATTTCTGTATTTGCAGATTATTCCGAAAACGATAATTTCCAGAACATCTGTTTTACTAGAAAAGCACAGAGATGCTTCTCTACTAAAAATTATTTACATCGATACAGCAGCACCCGTAGTTGGTTTCGGAGGCTGAATTTGAGAGGCTGTCCGCACCCGATACAACTCTATTAGTCGCTGTTCGTATTTCAATAAATCTTGGTAAATTTCTTTAAAAATAGCAGTTGCTACTGGGTCGGTGAACATTGCACACAAATTGCCAATATCGCCAATACCTGTTTGCACATCTCCCAAAGCAGAACGTAATTGATAGATGTCGTCACTGCCTGTGAGGGCACTTTTGACTTTTGCATACTGATTGGCGACATTTGCTCCTAGAGAAGTTTTTTCACCTAATGCTTGAAGATATGTTTCTAGTTTTTGAATATGGCGTTGTTTGTTGCCAATAATATCTTGAAAAACTAGTTTTATTTCAGCATCAGATTCTTTTTCTGTATATTTTTCTAATGCTTCTAAGGAATAACGCTCTCCTGCAAGGGCAGTATTTAAACCTCGGCCAATTTCACCTTTTGTAGAGCCGCCCCAAGCATCAGCTAGTTTCCACCATTGGGCAGTTGTATCTTTTTCCTCTGGCAATGCCACATCTTTGCCACCATAACCCAAGCGACTCAAAATAGCTGTGGTAAAAATTGCCAAGTCTCCAGGTTCGCGAGATGTAATTAAATTTCCATCGACTATTAAAGGTTCATCTGAATAATTTGCCCCTGCATTAGCGATGTCTTTGCTAATAGCAGTAAAACCAGTAATTTGTTTACCTTTAATTAAGTCGCCTTCAATCAAAACTTGTGGCCCGTGGCAAACCGCAGCGACTAATTTTCCTTGTTGTACAGCTTCTTGTACAAAACGTACTGTATTCGGGTTGCGTCGCATTCTATCAGGAGCCATACCGCCGGGAATCACTACTGCATCAAATTCACCTGCGATCGCCTCTGTTGTTGTACCATCAGGTTGGACGCTGAGTTTACCACGTTTACCTTTGTATTTTTCATTCATCCGGGAACCAAGGACTACTACATCCATTCCGGCTTGTTTTAGTCCATTATAAGGAACCGAAAATTCTACATCCTCTACTCCTTGTTCAATAAGGATAGCAACTTTTTTCTTACCAAAATGATTGTTATTTTGAGTCATAGTATGGTATTACCTGTTTATTTCTAGCATTTAACTAGCTAGTGTTTTCATTGAGAAGAACAATTAAAAAATTAGGTTTTTTTTCTCATCAAAAATTGCTTGAAATTGTCTGTTATGCAGGGACTTCCCCTGTTGGTGAAGTAGCAAACAATTCTTCATAATCGTGAGACAAATGGGCATGAAAAGCAGCAAATGTTTCTGGTTTAATTGTATTTTGCAACACTGCAAATACAGCACGGACATGAATTGCAGTGGTAGTTGGTTCTATATTTTCTTTTTGACTTGCACGAACAATAAATTCTTGCAAATTAAAAGATCCATCGCCATTTGGTTTCTGTCCCCGCAAATAATCGCCTAATTGTTGAGGTAAGTTTGCTGCTAACTTTTCTGCCTCATCACTAGCTATCCGTTCTTTAATAGTTTCTAATGTGGCACGGGTAGCGCGTTCTGCTTCTTCGCGAGAATCTGATTGAGCCAGGGTTTGCACGTGTGTAATAAACTCGTTGTACTCCACCTTTTACCTCCGCTGTGCAAAATCATTGAATGCATTATTGAATGCATTATTTAACATTCAGGAAATCAAGTAGGTCAACATAGAAACACGTAAAATATAGCCTTAGTAATTACTAAGCTCACTTCTAGTGACATTTCACGTTTAATTAAGTTGAGCTACTTAACAACATTAAAATGAGTAAATGAGTAAATAAAATTCTATTTTTGGCTAATAAAAAATAGTTACGAGCGAGAAGTTGACTATCGAATAATTTCGGTTTGATAACTCCTAACTCATAACTAATAACTTCAACTACAACGCACGTCAAAGAGGCTGCCGTTTAGTTCTATGCAACGTACAAACCCCTGTGAGATTAATTTTGGAACTTACACAGTTAGATACAGTGTTTGAGATATTTGACACCTATGAAGATATCTTTAG
>Ga0314810_100008_pt1 | contig 25768 bp, 20 predicted proteins | sample STEome_8_FD_202331 | JGI IMG/M metagenome (GOLD analysis project Ga0314810, IMG submission 202331) | Metatranscriptome of soil surface biofilm microbial communities from soil inoculated with nitrogen-fixing consortium DG1, State College... ... | reverse complement strand
TATGAATCAGCCAACAACAAAATCTTGGCAAGAAGTTCTCGCTACTTTTAAAAAGATTTGGGGTTATGAAGATTTCCGTCCGCCACAGGGAGAAATTGTCAGCAGTTTGTTAGCCGAAAAAGATGCGCTGATTATTATGCCCACAGGGGGAGGTAAGTCAATTTGTTTTCAACTTCCCGCACTGCTACAAACAGGATTAACTTTAGTAGTTTCTCCCTTGGTGGCGTTGATGGAAAATCAAGTACAGGAACTACGAGAAAACCACCAAAAAGCGGCACTTTTGCATAGTGAATTACCTTCATCTCAACGCCGTGCAACTCTGCAAGCTTTGGAGAGACAGCAGCTAAGATTGTTGTATTTATCGCCAGAAACTTTGTTGAGTGTGCCAGTGTGGGAAAGATTAACTCAGCCGCAATTGCAAATTAACGGTTTGATTTTGGACGAAGCTCATTGTTTAGTGCAGTGGGGTGATACTTTTCGCCCAGCTTACCGCAGATTAGGGGCAGTACGTCCGGCATTGCTCAAATCAAAACCACCAGGAACAAAAATCTGCATTGCAGCTTTTACCGCCACTGCTGACCCCTTAGCCCAAAAAACTATTCAAACAGTTTTACAATTACAGCAACCAGAGATTTTTCGCCTCAATCCTTACCGTTCTAATTTGCATCCCAGCGTTCGCATTGCTTGGACGCCAAGAGGTAGGAAACAACAATTATTAAAATTTATTCAAAATAGACCGCAACAATCGGGATTAGTTTATGTCCGCACTCGGCGAGATAGTGAAGATTTAGCCCAATGGTTAGCAGACATGGGTTATGCCACAGCGAGTTACCATGCAGGGTTGGGTGCAACAGAACGCCGTGCAGTGGAAGCTAGCTGGTTGAGTGGTAAAATGCCTTTTGTGGTTTGCACCTGTGCGTTCGGAATGGGGATTAACAAAAGTAATGTGCGGTGGGTTGTGCATTTTCAGCCGCCACATCTGCTTTCAGAATATGTGCAAGAAATAGGGCGCGCAGGAAGGGACGGAAAACCAGCCGAAGCCTTGACACTGGTGAGTGAACCAACGGGGTGGTTAGATCCTGAAGATAAGCAAAGACAGCAATTTTTTGAACAACAAATGCGATCGCAACAACAAATAGCGCAGCAACTGATGAAAAAATTACCAAAACAGGGAGAAGTAAACCAAGTAACCCGACAATTTCCCGAAGCCGCCACAGCCTTAGCTTTACTCCATAGTAACGGTCAACTAAACTGGCTTGACCCTTTTCACTACACTATTGAAGAAAAAGCGAAACATCAGCCAGCGACGCAATTACACGCCGCCAAACAAATGCATCAATATCTCACAAGCAAGCAGTGTCGTTGGCAGTTTTTGTTAAACGCCTTTGGTTTTGGTAAAGACGCAGCCAACTGGCGTTGCGGACATTGCGATAATTGTCGTTAACATTGGTTGATCACAATACAGTTCAGATAAGACCAAAATACTTGTAGAGAGGGCGATTTATCGCGTCTCCCCTCTTTGATGCAATTCTCCCGGCTAGTAGTAGGCCAAGGCAACTTGGTTCTTTAAAGGGCAAAGGGGAAAGGGAAAAGCTTTTTATCCCTTACCCTTTACCCTTTAACCTTTACCCAACCTCCACCTAACATTTTTGGGTTGGCAGACTACTAGGTTCACCCAATCGGATGAATTATCATTTTTACCAGCAAGTGACAATAGGGTAGTCAAGATAATTCGTAATTGCTACTCCACGAGATTAATCCCCTGACTGAAAACCACGAAAAATGGTTATTTTGAGTCATTACCCAATTAAGGGCTGAAACTGTAATAAATTAATTACGAATTACCAATTACGAATTATGAATTAGAAATTATTCACTTAACTAGAGGATAAAAATATGTCATCTGCAACAGCAACTTCACTACCACCCTTGATTTTACGTGAAATTCTCTTTGGAAATCCTGAAAAAACTAGCCCAAGACTATCGCCAGACGGCAAATATTTGGCATACATCGCCCCCAATGAACAAAATGTCTTGCAAGTATGGTTGCGAACTGTGGGACAAGAAGATGACCAAATACTCACTGCGGATAAAAAACGTGGTATTCGCGCTTTTTTTTGGACTTATAACACCAATGAGTTGATTTACATGCAGGACTCAGACGGTGATGAAAATTTCCACCTCTACTTAGTTAATACTGACTCAAAGATTGTGCGTGATTTAACACCATTTCAGGGTGTAAAAGTAGGCTTTGTAGATATAGAACCCAAGTTTCCAGACCAAGTATTAGTAGGTTTGAACTTGAACAATCCGCAAAAGTTTGATGTTTACCGTATTAACTTAAAAAATGGTGCGGTGGAGTTTGATACAGATAATCCTGGTAATATTATCAGTTGGACAGCTGATGCTGATTTCCAAGTACGTGCAGCAACAGCTAGTACCCCTGATGGCGGTTACGATTTGTTATTTCGGCAAACCACAGATAAACAATGGGAAATTCTCCGCCACTGGGGGGCGGAAGAAGAAGGAAGTCCTGTTAGCTTTTCTGGTGATGGTAAAACACTTTATATCGAAGCCAATCATGATGCCAATGCTCAACGTCTGCTAGCTGTGGATTTAGATACCCATCAAGAAACCGTCATTGCCCAAGATGAGCAGTACGATCTTGTGGGTGTAGTAATTCAGCCACTAACGCGAGTTGTGGAAGCAGTTTCTTTCTATAAAGACAAGCAGGAATGGCAGATAATTGACCAGAGTATTGCTGCTGATTTTGCAGAAATCGCCAAGGTGCGTCCTGGGGAGTTTTCCTTAATTAGCCGCGACTTAGCAGATAAAAACTGGCTAGTGGCATATAACACTGATGATGGCCCAGTTTATTACTATGCCTATAACCGAGAGTCAAAAACTAGCACTTTCCTGTTTAGCAACAAACCCAAACTCGAAGGGTTGCAATTAGCTTCAATGCAACCGATTTCCTACGAAGCGCGGGATGGTTTGACTATCCACGGTTACCTGACAACTCCTGTGGGTATAGCCAGCGAAAATTTACCAACAGTGCTGCTGGTTCACGGCGGCCCTTGGGCGCGGGATACGTGGGGTTTAGATCCGGAAGCCCAATGGCTAGCTAACCGGGGTTACGCCGTTCTGCAAGTAAATTTTCGGGGTTCCACTGGTTATGGTAAAGCATTCCTGAATGCTGGAAACCGGGAATGGGCTGCTAAAATGCACGATGATTTGATTGACGCTGTTAACTGGTTATTAGAAAAAGGTATTTCTGACCCCCAGAAGATTGCAATTATGGGTGGTTCTTATGGTGGTTACGCAACTCTAGTGGGATTGACTTTTACACCAGAAGTTTTTGCTGCTGGCGTGGATATTGTCGGCCCCAGTAACTTGATGACTTTGGTACAAACTATCCCGCCTTATTGGGAACCACTCAAGGCGATGTTTTATCACCGAGTTGGTAATTTAGAAACAGAAGCAGAATTTTTGAAATCGCGATCGCCTTTATTTTTCGCTGACAAAATTCAAAAACCTTTACTCATCGGTCAAGGTGCCAACGATCCGCGAGTTAAACAAGCAGAAAGCGACCAAATTGTCAACGCAATGCAACAAGCTGGTTTACCAGTGAAATATGTACTTTACCCCGATGAAGGACATGGTTTTGCCAGACCAGAAAATCGTTTGCATTTTTTTGCGATCGCTGAAGAATTTCTCGCCAAATATTTAGGTGGCAGATTTGAACCGTTGACAGATATTCCAGGTCATTCAGGAATAGTTAAATAAAACCTCATGCATGGTGGTTAGTGTTAATTCACCGACCACCTGAATATTTTTAATTTGAGAAAAATTCATACATATAACAACTGATTTCTAATTTCATCAGCCGTTAGTGTGCTTACCAGAATACCAATCCGTATTAAAAATTGACTGGTCTACAATCAGCGCAAAGTTCTGATCGCCAGCTTCCGGCGTTGGCGCAGCCCTCCGTAGGCATCAGAACTTTGTAAGAGAGTGGCGGGTTAAAATCCACCACTAATTGATTCTGATTCCTGAATTCTGAATTCTGGATTCTTCTTTTGAAAGCGATCGCTTACCTAAAATTGTTGCAAAAACCGTAAATCGCTGGCATACAAACGACGAATATCATCGATTTGATGTAGTACCATTGCAAAGCGTTCTACACCAAAACCCGCAGCAAACCCAGTATAAATTTCTGGGTCATAACCCACCGATTTCAATACATTTGGATCGACCATACCGCAACCCATCACTTCCAGCCAGCGACCATTCCATTGCAAATCGACTTCAGCCGAAGGTTCGGTAAACGGGAAATAACTGGCGCGGAAGCGAATCGGTAAATCGCCAAATATTGATTGTAAAAATACCTTAATTGTGCCTTTAAGGTCAGTAAAAGTTAATCCTTCATCAATGGCTAAAAGTTCTATTTGATGGAAAACTGCTGAGTGGGTGGCATCTACATTATCTCGCCGATAAACTCGCCCTGGAGCCACAACCCGAATTGGTGGTTCCTCTCTTTCCATATAGCGAATTTGCACTGAGGAAGTGTGAGTCCGTAGCAGATTGCCATCTGGCAGGTAAAAAGTATCCTGCATATCACGCGCTGGATGGTCGGGCGGAGTATTGAGCGCCTCGAAATTGTAGTAATCTGTTTCCATCTCTGGCCCTTGAGCCACGGTGTAACCCATACCAACAAAGATATCCAGGGCCCGGTCAATAATGCCATTCAAGGGATGAATGCGACCTTGGGGGCGGTAAATTCCCGGCATACTGACATCAAGAGTTTCAGCCTCTAGCTGGGAACGAATTTGCGCGGCTTCCAGGGCGGCACGTTGTTGGTCTAGACTAGTTTGCAGGGACTCTTTGACTGTATTAGCGATCGCGCCAATAATCGGTCGTTCCTCTGCACTCAGTTGCCCCATACTCCGCAACAGCGCCCCTAGTTCCCCTTTTTTGCCCAAATAGCTAACTCTGAGTTCTTCTAGACGTTCTAAGGTATCAGCAGCGGCGATCGCTTGTTCTCCTTGGTGCCGCAGTGCTAAAAGTTGAGCTTCTAAATTGCTAGTCATTAGTCATCAGTCATTGGTCATTGGTCATTAGTCATTAGTCTATAGTCAAAAGCTGTGAACTGCTCGATAAATAAAGTTATACCCATGCATTAGGGACTTCCAAATAAAAATAATATTCCATAGAAGACTAGACCTGCCTTAAAAATAGGGAACGGGGAACAGGGAAGAGGTATTTTAATTGTTCCTTGTGAGCGCCGCTCATGGAGTCTCTTGCAAAAGATACTTTTGCAAGAGGTAGAGAAAAGGAAAAATCTATCCCTTTCCCCTTTAACCTTTCCCCTTTCCCCGACTTCTGCAAGAAGTCCACTGTTGACACTCAGCAGTCAACGACCCCAAGGGCAATAATTTATTTTTGGGAGTTTCGTTGCTTGATATTTGTGATGACTGCCATTGACAAATGACTAATGACCAATGACAAATAACTAATGACAAATGACCAATGACCAATGTCTATGAAATTACTAATTAGCAACGATGATGGTATTTCTGCTGTAGGTATTCGTACCCTTGCTAACTATTTAGCACAAGCAGGCCATGATGTCACAGTAGTTTGTCCAGACCGAGAGCGATCGGCTACTGGACATGGATTAACTATGCACCAGCCAATTCGCGCCGAAATTGTGGAATCATTTTTCGATCCGGCTGTGAAAGCTTGGGCTTGCGATGGTACGCCTTCAGATTGCGTCAAATTGGCGCTGTGGGCTTTGCTGGAGACTCCCCCAGATTTCGTTCTCTCTGGCATCAATCAAGGTGCCAATTTAGGAACAGAAATTTTATATTCTGGTACTGTTTCTGCGGCAATGGAAGGTTTAATTGAAGGCATTCCCAGTATAGCTATGAGTCTTACCAGCCGTACCTCAAAAAACTTTCAACCTGCTGCTAAGTTTGCCAAAATTCTCCTAGACCAGTTAGCCGAAAAACCACTGCCAGATTTGATGTTACTTAATGTCAATATTCCTGCTGTTGAGTGGGAAGAAATTGCTGGAGTAACACTCACCCGTCAAGGAGTGCGGCGTTACATAGATGTATTCGATAAACGAGTCGATCCTCGTGGAAAAACTTACTACTGGTTAACTGGAGAAGTCATTGAAGATGTGGAACCACCAATTGGCTTAAATTTACCACAAAATGTACCCACAGACGTACATGTTGTACGTAATAACTACATCAGTGTAACTCCCTTACAGTACAATCTGACCTACGCAACTGGAATAGATAAATTATCTCAATGGCAATTCAAATTTCCCTGAACTATTGAATTATTAGGAAAGAATTGGAATTAATTAAATGCATCGCATGAAAATGTAGGCTATAACTTAGGGGCACCCTTGAGATAACGGATACACATACATCTAAAAAAGTTGAAAATCATAGCCTAGAGTACCTCATCGATATTTACACAATCAGCCAGAAACAGGGTATGCTGTTTTACCAAGAAATCTTCCCTTTAATCCCATCCCAAACAAATTTGGCCAGACAGCATAAACTTAAACCAAACAAGTAACAATTTTTTCATTTATCGCCCGCTCAGTCCAGCAAGCAACACCCATGTCTAGGATAGAGAATCAATTTACCGTGCAATTTTGGGGGGTTCGCGGCAGCATCCCCAGTCCAGGGCCACACACCGTTCGCTACGGCGGTAATACCCCTTGCGTTGAGATGCAAGTGGGCGGTAAACGCTTAATTTTCGATGGTGGCACGGGATTACATGTTTTGGGGCAATCTTTATTGCGCCAGATGCCATTAGAAGCTCATATATTTTTCACCCATTCCCACTGGGATCATATGCAGGGTTTTCCCTTCTTTGTTCCAGGGTTTGTTAGGGGGAATGACTTTCATATTTACGGTGCCATCGCTCCTGATGGTTCTACCATAGAACAGCGCCTCAACGACCAGATGCTCCACCCGAATTTTCCAGTGCCCTTACAAATCATGCAAGCCAATTTAAGTTTCCATGATATTCGACCGGGGCAACCAATAAATATCGATGATATTAACGTGGAAACAGCACCTTTAAATCATCCGGGTGAAGCCGTAGGATATCGAGTCAATTGGCGCGATGGTGCTGCTGTTTATATTACTGATACCGAACATTTTCCTGACCGACTCGACGAAAATGTGCTTTGGCTGGCTCGTAATGCCGATATTTTAATTTACGATTCCACCTACACTGACGAAGAATATCACTCGCCCACATCCCCAAAAATTGGCTGGGGACATTCAACCTGGCAAGAAGCTGTGAAAGTAGCACAAGCGGCTAATGTCAAAACTTTGGTAATTTATCACCATGACCCAGCCCATAACGATGACTTTTTAGATCGTGTAGGAAAACAAGCAGCTGCAAAATTCCCTGGTGCTATCATGGCACGGGAAGGAATCGTACTCCAAGTTTCCACCTCAGCTTCCTTATCAGAATCTTTTCCTGTTAGCAAGTTTTCTGTCTAAAGGTTGCGATCGAATCAATTGTAGATTTTAGATTAGATTGGTGATCAGAAGCTTTCAGCAGAAAATTGTACCTGTTGGCTATGGCTTAGTCATTGGCCAAACATGGCATGGGGCATAGGACATTGGTTATTCACTAATGACCAATGACTAATGACTAATGACTAAATGACTGATAGCTTAAATAAACCTAAAATCTCAAAATCCACGTGCTAAATTTGTCTCAAAATGGGTGTTCTGTGTGGGTTGCCTCTTCCAGCGAAGGGCTACTAACGCCGACTGCTGTTGCACTTGGCAAATTTGATGGCGTACATCTCGGTCATCAAAGGGTAATTGAGCCAATATTGCACGCTGGTGGTCAGTTGTCAGTAGCTGATAGTCCACAGTCTCATGAAAGTCCACAACTGACAAATCAACAACATATTTACTCGACAGTTGTCACCTTTCATCCCCACCCACAGGAGTTTTTTACGGGGCAACCCCGGACTTTGTTAACGCCACTCGATGAAAAAGTCCAACAATTGCGATCGCTGGGAGTAGAGCAACTGGTATTATTACCCTTCGACAAAGAATTATCTGCTTTGACCCCTGAAGACTTTGTCGAAAAAATTCTCGTCCAACAACTCCAATGCCAGCGAATTAGTATTGGGGAAGATTTTTGTTTTGGCAAAAAGCGCAGTGGTACTGCTAAAGATTTGCAATTACTTGCCGCCAAATACAATATTCCTGTCACCATCGTTCCCTTACAAATTTATACAGGTGACTTTTCTAGCCAAAGCAGTCACACAATTAATACTCCAAGTCTGGACGCCCGCATTAGCACTTCATTCATCCGCCAAACCCTTGAACATGGGGATATCGAAAACGCAAATCTCCTACTAGGACGCCCCTACACCCTCCTTGGTTTAGTCGTTCAAGGACAGCAATTGGGCAGAACCATAGGCTTTCCCACCGCTAACCTCCAGCTACCAAAAGAAAAGTTTTTGCCCCGCCAAGGAGTTTATGCTGTGCGAATTTTCACTCTCAATGAAACACCAGATTTATCCCCCAGCAAGAACATAGGCGTTATGAATATCGGTAACCGCCCAACAGTAAGCGGTGTTTCTACATCTGTGGAAGTACATTTGTTCGATTGGTCTGGCGATTTGTATGGTAAACAACTCGCTGTAGAACTAGTCAAATTTTTACGCCCCGAACAAAAATTTCCTTCTCTCGAAGCCCTGAAAACACAAATTCAACTTGACTGCATAGCAGCTAGGCAAGTTCTTAGTGCTGAGTGGGAACAATAGATAGGGCATTGGGCATTGGGCATTGGGCATTGGGCATGGGTTATTAATTCATCTGTTCCGCTTCCTTATCTCCCCCACTCCTCACTTCCTATTTCCCATGCCCGATGCCCGATGCCCCATTCCCCATTCCCCACACTGCATGAGAGAAAAAATCGACGCTTTAACACAAAATCTCGCTCTTGCCATTGTTGGTAAAACTGAGGCAATACGCTTAGTGCTGGTAGCGCTGCTAGGTGGTGGCCATGCCCTTTTAGAAGATGTCCCTGGTGTTGGTAAAACCCTACTTGCTAAATCTTTAGCTCATTCAGTGGATGGCAAGTTTCAAAGGCTACAATGTACCCCTGATTTATTGCCAACAGACATCACTGGTACGAACATCTGGAACCCCAAAACCAGTGAATTTAGTTTTCTTCCTGGGCCAGTTTTTGCCAATGTACTACTTGCTGACGAAATCAACCGCGCCACACCCCGCACTCAGTCAGCGTTGCTGGAAGTTATGGAAGAACATCAGGTAACAGTGGATGGTGTCTCTCGTACAGTTCCTCAACCGTTTTTTGTTATCGCTACTCAAAACCCTATCGAGTACCAAGGTACTTTTCCCCTGCCAGAAGCACAAATGGATAGGTTTATGCTGTCGTTGAGTTTGGGCTATCCTTCCGAGTCAGAAGAACTCCAGATGCTGCAAAATCTCCAAAATAGTGTTCAAGTTACTGATTTGCAGCCTTGTATTACCTTGGCAGAAGTACAAGAATTGCGTTTTCTCTGTTCTCAAGTCAAAGTGGCAACTTCTTTGCAACAGTACATTCTCGAATTGGTGCGGGCGACACGCCAAGATGAGGAAATCGCCCTTGGTGTTAGTCCCCGTGGCACTGTAGCATTACAACGAGCTGCCCAAGCACTAGCTTTTCTATTAGGGCGTGATTATGCTATTCCCGATGATGTGAAATTTCTCGTGCCTTACGTTATTTGCCATCGCCTCATTCCTAGAGGAGGACGCAATTCTAGAACTGTTGTTGAGCGATTATTGCGTTCAGTTCCTATTCCTTAAAAAAATTTTGTATGGCAATCCTATTTTAGTTGTGAATAATATTGGTGTTGACTGTTGACTGTTGAAAGATCATAGTCAACAGACCTAATACTTAATATTTGACGAATTCTTTAGGATTACTATAGATAGTTTTGTAACTGTATTTCTGGGTGTAAAGGATAACTTTTTAAGCTTATACTCAGGTTAATCCTGCGTAATAGTGGTTACTAATTCAAGTTATTTTTTGCACCTTTTTTATGGGTAATCTTCAGTGCCAAAAATGCGATCGCTCTTTACAAACATAAAAAATAATTACGCATCTATGTCTTTTGTATGCTCAGTATATTGCTTTTATCGATAATAAATTTATTTTGGGGCGTGTTAAAATATTCTACAAAATCAGGTGGACAACAGATGAAAGCAATTGAAGTTACTGGAAAAATCGACTCTCAAGGAAATTTAGTTTTAGATGAGCCGATTCAAGGAATGAATTATCCTCATCAGGTTCGGGTAATTGTGTTGGTTCCAGAAGCAACAGACACAGAAGAAGTTGACCCTGACGATACACCTATTGAAGAGATTAAAGCTAGTTTGAGAAGAGCCTTGCAGCAAGCAAAAGCGGGGCAAACTAGACCAATTAGTGAGCTATGGGACAGGATTGATGCAGAGTAATAATCCAGTTTCAATTCGATTTGCTGATGAATTTGAAGAAGAACTTTACAGACTTTCCAAAAGATTTCGCAATATTCGCTCTGATGTTCAGCCAATTATTGAGCAATTACAGCAGGGAAATATTCTTGGAGATAGAATTGCTGGCATCGGCAAAGACTATGTTGTTTATAAGGTCAGAGTTAGCAATAGTAATATCCAAAAAGGTAAAAGTGCTGGTTATAGATTAATTTATCAAGTTGAGTCAGCTACAAGTATTTTGCTATTAACGATTTATTCCAAGTCTGACAGAGAAGATATTGGTGTAAATGAAATCATAAGTATTTTAGCTGAATTTTCTAGCGAGTCAGGTTAAAACTACCAATAAATTTTTTATTGCATAATCAGCATTAGCATGCTCTAGAAATATTTATATTAAATTTGATGTAGCCCAAAAAAAGCGATCGCCATATCTTTGAGCAAAATTACTTAACCGTAATTTGAAACACTTCTAATACTCCGTAAGTCCTATGATTAACACAAGCGCCACTTCTAGAAATCTGGGAATGTGAGGAATGTCAATTTTTGTTAAGTGGAAATTTCGTAATGGCGAAAAGCGATCGCTAAGCCAACGTCAAGTACTACAACAAAGCGCCGAACGGGAATTCAAACGTCAATTTTTCGGTTTACTTTTGGTAATTATCACCTGGAGTCTAGCTATGGGCTGGCTTTTAGCCTTGGTAACTAACGCCCAAAGTGCCACTCCTCCTGCCGAAATTGGCACAGTTGATGTCATCCCTCCACAATATCAATTAGGGCAAGAACTGTATTTAGAAAATTGCTCCACATGTCACATCGCCTTACCACCAGCCGTTTTTCCCACCCAAACTTGGAAAAATCTTCTGGAAGACTCCCAGCACTACGGCACACAACTCAGTCCTTTAGTCGATCCGCCCCGGATTCTAGTGTGGAAATATCTTTTGACTTTCTCCCGCGTCCAACTCAACGACGAAGAAACACCCTATCGTTTGAATAATTCCCGTTATTTCAAAGCTTTGCATCCTGGAATTAAGCTACCACGTCCCCTAGAAATTGGCAGTTGTGTCAGTTGTCATCCTAGTGCTAGTGACTATAACTTCCGTCGCCTTAGTCGAGAGTGGGAGAAATGAGGGGGATGAGGAGATGGGGAGACTTGTACTGAGCGGAGCCGAAGTATGGGGAGGTGGGGAGAATAACTCCTAACTCCTAACTCCTAACTCTTAACCCCTAACTCTTAACCCCTAACTCAGCACTCACTGTTTGCCTTATGCCCCATGCCTAATGCCCATGCCCTATCTGGAGGCAAAATGATACTATGAACAAAGAGTGAATATTATAAGATATGAATTAAAACCAATCATTTAAGAAACTGATTGACTAGTTTTTCTCCTGTTTTTGAGCAAATTCTCATTTTAGACCCATCTACCACTAAGACTGTTGAGTGGGTTAAATGTTTATAATCAATGCCAAATCTTTAATTGCCATCCCCCTTGATTCAGTTCGATAACCTGCCATGCTAAAACTTTTGTTGGGCGATCCCAACGCTCGTAAGCTGAAAAAATACCAACCTTACGTCACAGAAATTAACCTTTTAGAGGAAGAAATTAATACTCTTTCTGACGAGGATTTAAAAGGTAAAACCCCAGAATTTAAACAAAGACTCGCTAAAGGCGAAACTCTAGATGATATTTTGCCAGAAGCTTACGCTGTTATCCGAGAAGCAGCACGCCGAGTCTTAGGCTTACGGCATTTTGATGTCCAACTACTTGGCGGTATCATTTTGCACGTAGGGCAAATTGCTGAAATGAAAACGGGTGAGGGTAAAACATTAGTAGCCACATTACCCAGTTATTTGAATGCCTTGACTGGTAAAGGCGTACACGTTATTACTGTGAATGATTACCTGGCTCGTCGGGACGCTGAGTGGATGGGACAGGTGCATCGGTTCTTGGGGTTGAGTGTGGGGCTGATTCAGTCCAGCATGACTCCCACGGAACGCCAGAAAAATTATAACTGTGATATTACTTATGTGACGAATAGTGAGGTGGGCTTTGACTACCTCCGGGACAATATGGCCACGGATATGAAAGATGTGGTGCAACGCCCGTTTAATTACTGCGTTATTGACGAAGTAGACTCGATTTTAATTGATGAGGCACGGACACCTCTGATTATTTCTGGACAGGTAGAAAGACCTACAGAAAAATATCTGCAAGCTGCTGAAATAGCAGAGACTCTCACAAAAGATGAGCATTATGAGGTGGATGAAAAAGCTCGTAACGTCCTGTTGACGGATGAAGGGTTTGCAGAAGCAGAAAATCTATTGGGAGTCACAGATTTATTTGACCCAGAAGATCCTTGGGCACACTTTGTTTTTAATGCCATTAAAGCCAAAGAACTTTTCCTGAAAGACACAAACTATATTGTCCGCAATGGCGAAGTGGTGATTGTGGATGAATTTACCGGTCGGGTACTACCCGGACGGCGCTGGAGTGATGGACTACACCAAGCAATTGAAGCGAAGGAACATGTAGAAATTCAGCCCGAAACTCAGACTCTAGCGACAATTACTTATCAAAACTTGTTCTTGCTGTATCCCAAATTGGGTGGAATGACGGGAACGGCAAAAACTGAAGAACCAGAGTTTGAAAAAATTTACAAACTTGAAGTGACAGTAATTCCCACTAACCGGGAAAGAAAACGCCAAGACTTGTCTGATATGGTTTTTAAGAAAGAAACAGGCAAGTGGGGAGCGATCGCCAGAGAATGTGCTGAAATGCACGAACTCGGTAGACCCGTATTAGTAGGAACCACGAGTGTAGAAAAATCTGAATATCTCAGTAGACTGCTCAAACAACTAGAAATTCCCCACGAATTACTCAACGCCCGACCAGAAAACGTGGAACGGGAAGCAGAAATCGTTGCTCAGGCAGGACGCAGAGGTGCTGTGACCATTGCCACCAACATGGCAGGAAGAGGTACAGACATCATCCTGGGTGGTAACTCAGAATACATGGCGCGTTTGAAGCTGCGGGAATATTTCATGCCCCGCATCGTGATGCCAGAAGATGAAGATACATTTGGCGTGCAAAGAGCTGCTGGATTACCTACAGGACACGGCGGCGGCCAAGGTTTCGTTCCGGGGAGGAAAGTCAAAACCTGGCGGGCTTCACCAGAAATTTTCCCCACACAGCTGACAAAAGAAGCAGAACAGATCCTCAAAGAAGCAGTAGAAGCTGCTGTGCGCGAATATGGCGAACGAAGTCTACCGGAGTTGGAAGCTGAAGACAAGGTAGCTGTGGCGGCAGAAAAAGCTCCCACGCCAGATCCGGTAATTCAGAAATTGCGGGAAGCTTATAAGCGCATCAAGCAAGAATACGAACAATTCACCGAGCGAGAGCATAATGAAGTGGTAGAACTTGGTGGTTTGCACGTCATTGGTACAGAACGCCACGAATCCCGCCGGATTGATAACCAGTTACGCGGACGCGCCGGACGACAAGGCGACCCTGGTTCCACAAGATTCTTCCTGAGTTTAGAAGATAATTTACTACGAATTTTTGGTGGCGATCGCGTCGCTGGTTTAATGGAAGCCTTCAACGTTGAAGACGATATGCCCATTGAATCGGGGATGCTAACTCGCAGTTTGGAAGGGGCCCAGAAAAAAGTTGAAACCTACTACTATGACATCCGTAAGCAGGTGTTTGAGTACGACGAAGTGATGAATAATCAACGTCGTGCTATTTACGCCGAACGCCGTCGGGTGTTAGAAGGTCAAGACTTGAAAGAACAGGTAATCAAGTACGCTGAAAAGACGATGGATGACATCGTTGACTACTACATCAACGTAGACTTACCTTCCGAAGAGTGGGAGTTAGAAAAGTTAGTTGATAAAGTCAAAGAATTCGTGTACTTGTTATCAGATTTGCAGGCTACTCAATTGGAAGATATGTCTGTCAGTGAGATTAAATTCTTCCTCCACGAACAAGTGCGAATTGCTTACGACCTTAAAGAAGCCCAAATTGACCAAGTACAAGCGGGACTGATGCGCCAAGCCGAACGTTTCTTCATCTTGCAACGCATTGATACCCTGTGGCGAGAACACTTGCAACAAATGGACGCTTTGCGCGAATCAGTAGGATTGCGCGGTTACGGTCAAAAAGACCCACTGATTGAGTATAAGAGCGAAGGCTACGAACTGTTCTTGGATATGATGGTGAATATTCGCCGAGATGTAGTTTACTCATTGTTCATGTTCCAACCGCAGCCGCAACCAGTAGTACAGGCTTCATCGGAAATGGTGTAATCGAGAGTGCTGAGTTAGGAGTTAGGAGTTAGGAGTTAGGAGTTAGGAGTTAGGAGTGCTGAGTAAAGAATTTCATTTTTTTTATTCAGTACTTGCTACTGACTAGGGAAAAGATTTGATGCAAAAAAGACGCAGAAGCAATAAAAATGCCTTTGCGTCTTTGTTTTTGATGATTTTGGATTTTGAAGCAAATCTAAAATCCAAAATCTAAAATCCAAAGTTGTTAGACTGAACCGCCAGCGGCTTGAAACCGAGCGCGGGCACGTTTGAAGGCTTGATTTGCCTGGATTTGTGCTTGACGATCGTCTGCTGGCACTTGACTCAGACGTGCTTCTGCTTGGCTGTAAGCAGCACGGGCTTCTTCGAGGTTAATTTTGTCACCACGTTCTGCGCCGTTAACGAGAATTGTGACTTCATTTTCTTCCACTTCAGCAAAGCCACCCAAAAGAGCGATCGCTTCCCAATTTTGGTTTTTGGCTCCACGGACGCGCATCACACCTGTATCCAGGGCAGTTAACAGAGGTGCGTGTCCAGTTAAAATACCTAACTGACCGGTAGTGCTAGGCAAAACTATTTCTTCAGCTGGGGCATCCCAGACTGTTTTATCTGGGGAAATTACACGAACGGTTAATGTCATTTGTCTTTTGTCCTTTGTCCGTTGTCTTTTGCAATAGCCATTAATCATTAGAATTTGCACTAATGACTAATGACTAATGACCAATGACTAACCTTTGAGTTTTTGAGCTTTGGCGATCGCTTCGTTGATATCGCCCACCAAGTAAAAAGCCTGTTCTGGTAGGTCATCCAACTCACCAGACAGAATTTTTTGGAATCCTTTGATGGTGTCTTCCAACTTCACGTATTTACCAGGAGAACCGGTGAATACTTCTGCTACAAAGAACGGCTGAGACAAGAAGCGCTCAACTTTCCGCGCCCGTGCCACTACTAGACGGTCTTCTTCAGACAATTCATCTAGACCCAGAATGGCGATAATGTCTTGCAGTTCTTTATAACGTTGCAGAGTTGATTGCACCGCACGGGCAGTATTGTAGTGTTCCTCACCTACAATGTTGGGCTGTAGCATGGTGGAAGTGGAACCCAGAGGATCTACCGCTGGATAAATACCCTTAGCTGCCAAACCGCGAGACAGTACTGTGGTTCCGTCCAAGTGAGCGAAGGTGGTTGCAGGTGCGGGGTCGGTGAGGTCGTCCGCAGGTACGTACACTGCTTGGATGGAGGTAATGGAACCCTCTGTAGTGGAGGTAATGCGTTCTTGCAGTTCGCCCACGTCAGTACCCAATGTGGGCTGATATCCTACCGCTGAAGGCATCCGACCTAGCAGCGCTGATACTTCCGAACCTGCTTGCACAAACCGGAAGATGTTGTCAATAAACAGCAGCACGTCTTGTTTGTTGACATCGCGGAAGTACTCTGCCACTGTCAAACCAGACAGACCAACCCGCATTCTTGCTCCGGGTGGCTCGTTCATCTGACCGTAAACGAGAGCAATCTTCGATTCGTTGAGGTTGTCTTTGTTGATAACCCCAGATTCAATCATTTCGTTGTAGAGGTCATTGCCTTCACGGGTACGTTCGCCCACACCCGCAAAAACTGATACTCCACCGTGCTGAGTAGCGATGTTGTTAATCAACTCCATCATGATCACGGTCTTACCAACACCAGCACCGCCGAACAGACCAATCTTACCGCCGCGTCGATAGGGAGTCAGGAGGTCAACAACCTTAATCCCAGTTTCAAATACCGAAGGTTTGGTTTCTAGGTCAGTAAATTTGGGAGCAGAGCGGTGGATGGGTAAGGTTGCCTCAGCATTTACAGGCCCTCTATTGTCCACGGGTTCGCCAAGGACGTTGAAAATCCGACCCAAGGTGGCTTTACCAACTGGTACGCTGATGGGAGCGCCTGTATCGACGACCTCCAGACCACGCACTAAGCCATCGGTGGAACTCATCGCAACAGTCCGCACCTGGTTGTCGCCCAGCAATTGCTGTACTTCAACAGTGAGGTTGATTTCCTGCTTAGCTTCGTTAGTGCCTTTGATGGTCAAAGCGTTGTAGATTTGAGGCAATTTCCCGCCGGGAAATTTAACGTCTACAACTGGACCAATGATTTGGGTAATGTAGCCTATGTTTGTTTTTTCTGCGGTTGTGACCATGCTGCGCCTAATGATTGAAGCTATATTTCAGATAAGGTCGTTGAAGACATAAGATTAAGCAATGTCATCTTTCAGGTTAGCACTGAACGCCCCCCCTCTACGCCATAAATTGATTCTTAAGACTGAGGTTGGGGATCAAAAATTGGCCCCACTTGTAAAAGTGGCACTTCAGTATGGTACTAGTTGAACAATCGCTACTATTGTCTGTAGTGTTTTTTGCCTAATTTCCACGCATCGGGGAATAAAAAAATCTGCTCTTCCCAGCGATCGCCACAAAGAGCAGTACCATGCCATTTCATTCAAATAGTTGATACAAATGCTCTCAATGCCGTTTCGGAATTAGATTAGGACTTACGCACGAGTCACGGAAGAACGTAGACGCGGAGCGGCTTGCCGTAGGCTACCACAGAGGCACAGAGTTCACGGAGAAATGAGAGTTTGAGAGATATTTTGCGTAAGTCCTGTAGATAAATCATTAAAAGGGAACAGGGAACGGGGAATAGGGAACAGGGAAAATAAGTTGCCACGTTAGAGTTAAATGTGTGACCCTACTGTCTACTACCTACTGTCGCCCCGTTGGTGTAGCCGTGAAAAAGGGTGCCTGAAATTTATTTTCATACCTTGGATAGATTGATTTCATGAAATTTATGTACAAACTACGTTTTCAAATTTAGTGAATATTCATAATATAAAAATAGGCACAAAAAGCGGAAAGTCAGAGTAACTGAGTTTTGTTCGACAAACTTTTCTTGAGAAAACTCTAGAATATAAACAACAGCTTCAAGTTGTTGACAGTCAATAGTTAAAAGTCTTCTATGAAGAAATCTTTGTGATATGTAGTCTTTTAAATGCGTGAATTTTGAATTGGTATCACTTTCCCTTCCTCCTCACACCTCCACCGAGTTATAGTTTATGAATTTCTCGTTAGCGCGACAATATTTTTATCAAGAGATTCAGCAGTCTGAGGAGGAAATAAATTTAGCAAAGGCAGCTTTATATATTGCACAAGAAGAATATCCAGACCTAGACCCAGAGGAATATCTTAACGCCCTTGATACAATGGCGTGGGAACTGGAAGAACGCCTGCCCCAAGAACGATATCCTCTGCGGATGATTCAAACTATTAATCAATATATATACGAAGATTTAGGATTTTCTGGTAATAAAATTGACTATTACGATCCGCGCAATAGTTATCTCAATGACGTAATTGATAGACGATTGGGGATTCCTATTACTTTAGCCTTGGTTTACTTAGAAATTGCACGACGGATTGATTTTCCAATGGTGGGTATAGGAATGCCGGGACATTTTTTGATTCGTCCCGATCTTCCAGATATGGAAATTTTCGTCGATGCTTTCAATAGTGGTGAAATAATATTTGCCGAAGATTGCCAAGAAAGACTATCTCAGCTTTATCAGCAACCGGTGACGCTACAACCAGAATTTTTAGCTGTGGTAACTAATCGGCAATTTTTGGCAAGGATGCTAACAAATTTAAAGTTTATTTACCTCAAACAGCAAAAGTTAGAAAAAACATTAGGAGCAGTGGAAAGAATTTTACTACTGTTTCCCGATTTAACTTTAGAATTGCGCGATCGCGGTTTGATATATTATCAGCTTGGCTACTATCCCCAAGCCGCACAAGACTTACAAACTTATTTACTCAAAGTTCCTGACGCCCAGGATGCAGCCGTGATTCGGCGATTACTTGGGGAATTGGAGAAAGATGGGTAGGGAATGGGGAGATGGGGAGATGGGGAGCAGGGGAGATGGGGAGCAGGGGAGAGTTGTTGTACAAGTTTTTTCTCCTCTGCCCCTCTGCGCCTCTGCCCCTGGAGCCTCTTGTGCCCCATGCCCACTTGCCCTGAGCGAAGCCGTTCGCGTAGCGTCTCGCAGAGAAGGGATGCCCCATGCCCAATAACTAATTTTGTTCTTCTGCGACTCGTTTAAGGCGACGGAGTTGGGCTTCCATATCTTGTTTTGTCCAAGATGCGGCAAAGGTTTGGAAACCCCAACTTACTAGGGGATTGGGAATATCGAACTCAAAGCGGTTTAGTAGGAGTGTTCCTTTTGGTGTTGGTTGACATTCCCAGCGATCGCGTCCTTGAAAAAATCCCTTAAATCCCCACACTACCAAACCTGGTTGTCGTTCTATAACTACGCTGTACAAAGTAGGTTGAATGAGAGGAATTTGAATAATAAAACGACTTTGACTACCTACATCAGTACTCCAGACTTCGCCCACAGGTTCACAACGAAGGACAGGGTTCAGCCAACGGTGCATTAGGGCTAAATCAGTAATACAGCGTTCGACTACCGTGGCTGTAGCATTAATTTGAATCGATTGTTCCAGTACTTGGGACATTCTAGATTTTTTCAGCTGTTGCTGAAATTAGAGTAACGCAAAATGGGGCATGGGGCATCCCTTCTCTGCGAGACGCTACGCGAACGGCTTCGCTCAGGGCAAGTGGGCATTGGGCATTGGGAAGAAGAGCCGGAGCAAGGGCACAAGGGCACAGAGGAAAAACTCATCTTCCTTGTCTCCCTTGTCTCCCCATCTCCCCATCTCCCGATCTCCCTTGTCTCCCCCACCTCCCTACTCACTTTTGATGTTTTTTTTGAAAAAACCAAAAAAATTTAGATCGTATGAAACAGATAATGGGTTTACGAGTAATTTGCTGGTAAATTGATAGGCAAAACACTAGTAAACTTACTGGGATGCAGAATTATTCGACGGGTAACGCCGATTTCGCTTAATTTCAGTAAAACAAGTTAGAGAGGAATGGGCGTTATGGGGCTGGGTATTGGGTATTAGATACTAGCGAAGAAATTCTTGTACAGGAACTTTCAGGTCGATGTGTTCCATTGTATAGGCGGCATTACTGTCTTCATACACTAGATGTGGTTCAAATACATGAAAGCTACTGTAAGTTTTGGTTCAAAAATCAATCAACATACTTGTTTTCCCAGTCCCTAGTTCAAATCAAGCCACCCGATAAGTATTTCAAGTGTTTTTGGCGAATTAAAAGCTTAATACTGGAAAACCATGAACACAACTTGGCAAGGAATAACCCAGTTGATAGATATTGGTTTATCGATGGGAGGACAGCAATTTTTGGCACAATCGCCCAGTTTGCAAACAAGTCAAGCAGTAAACGAAGGCGTCACTGATGTGCAAGGAGTTGTTGAACAGTTAATTCTGTTTATGCCTCGCGTGCTGGGGGCTGTGGTAATTTTGTTTGTTGGTTGGCTAATTGCAGCGATCGCAGCCACAGTAATACAAAAAATCCTCAACCGCACAAACATAGATAACCGGATTGCCGCAGGTATAACAGGTCGTCAAGATATTCCCCAGGTGGAGAAGTTAATCTCTGACTTGGTTTTTTGGAGCATCATCTTACTGACGGCGGTGGCTGTTTTACAAACGCTGAATTTAGAAATCGCGTCTCGGCCCCTCAATACTTTTTTAGAACAACTCATTGGCTTTTTGCCAAAGTTGGTTGGTGCTGGAATTCTTTTGGCAACTGCCTGGGTATTAGCTAGTATTGTCAAAATTATTACTGTACGTTTATTGCGGACATTTAACGTGGATGAGCGTTTGAATCCACAACCTCCGGATAGCGTGCCCAGCCTCAATCAGTTGTCTCTAAGTGAAACCATTGCTAATGCTTTGTATTGGTTTATATTTTTACTGTTTCTCGTTCCGATTCTGGATACTCTCGGACTTCGGGAAGCCTTACAACCAGTACAAGCTTTAATTACAAAGATTTTGGTAATTCTGCCAAACATTTTAGCGGCGGCGCTAATTGCGGCAGTTGGCTGGTTTATAGCTAATGTAGTACGGCGGATTGTGACAAACTTGCTAGCGAGTGCTGGTGTTGACCATTTAGGTAGTCGATTTGGATTATCTTCCACTGCGGGAGTGCAACCTTTATCGAATATTATCGGTACGATTGTCTATATTTTGATTTTGATTCCTGTGGCGATCGCAGCCCTTGATGCTTTACAAATTGCTGCTATTTCCCAGCCAGCCATCGCTATGCTACAACAGGTTCTCAACGCCGTACCTGCTATTTTTACAGCGATCGCAATTTTGCTTGTTGCCTATTTCTTGGGACGATTTGTGGCAGATTTGGTCACAAGTATCCTGACTAATTTGGGCTTTAATAACATTTTCACTGTATTGGGTCTGACAACGCCTACCAGGCGAATTGTCATTTCTACCGAATCAGTAGAACCAACACCCCCTCCAATTCCCACCCGTACCCCATCAGAAATTGCAGGCATAGTTACCTTAGTGGGTATTATGCTATTTGCAACGGTGGCGGCGGTAAATATCCTGAATATTCCAGCCCTGACAACCCTAGTGTCTGGTATTTTGATTATTTTTGGGCGAATTTTGGCAGGTTTGATTATATTTGCCATCGGATTATTCTTGGCAAATCTAGCTTTTAACATTATTACCAGTTCTGGCGATCGCCAAGCACAAATTTTAGGACAAGTAGCGCGGATTTCTATCATTACTCTAGTTTCAGCAATGGCACTGCAACAAATTGGAGTTGCCAGTGATATTGTGAATTTAGCCTTTGGACTTTTATTAGGTGCGATCGCTGTTGCTATTGCCCTAGCTTTTGGCTTAGGAGGTCGTGATATTGCCCGCGAACAAGTTCAAGAATGGCTCAATTCCTTCAAAAGTAGAAACTAAAAGTTGATGAAAAACTCCATCCCACAAATGGTATGGAGTTTTTGGGCATGGGGCATGGGGCATGGGTAAGATGTCACTAATCCCCAATGCCTTATGCGACAGGGCGATTAAAGATTTGCAAGTAAAAAATATTCGACACAAAACTGTTGACCATTGACAGTCAACAGTCAACAACCACCACGAGTGCTTATATCCAACGCCGATTTAGCCGCAGTAAAGATTTGATTCCCTGACAAAATCTTGTTAGCAGAGGCTTAGGCTTTGATACGCGTCTTGGTGATGACGAACTACGCGCAAAACCTGGATTTCTTATCTCTTGTTCTAACTCTCTAGCTTTATTTAAATCTGAAGAGGCTCTATATTCATATCCCAATTGAGAGCAAATTAGTCCACGATATTTATATGCATCGATATATTGAGGATTAAGCCGAATTGCATGGGTAAAATCTGCGATCGCATCTTCATATCTTCCATTAGTAGCATTCTCTACTCCTAAAGTATAAAAAGCTTCTGCATCCCAACGTTTGACAGATACTTTTGTGGGATTTTTTGGTGAAGATGAGGATGGATTTACAGTAGTGGGAGGCTCGGATGACAATTCAGACTTGAGCTTGTTGTAAGCTGCGTTGATTTTTTTGATTTTTTCTTCTGCTTTTTGTTTTTCCGTTTCATCGAAAAAGCGATCGGGATGCCAAACTTTCACCAGTTTACGGTAAGCTCGCTTCAGCTGTGCCGGCGATGCACCAGGTTCCAACTGCAAAATTTCATAAGCATGATTAATGTCGAAATCGTCGCGCATACTGAAAAAATCAGCAACTATGTAAATCCATGTTAACTATTCCTCTAAATTTCCTTTCGTCAACCCAAACACCCCATTCTGGTTATCACTGGGATGGAAGTAGTCGCCGCTTTTTTGAAGGCTGGTATTACCGCGTTACTTTACCGGAAATTGGACAAACATTCGCCTTTATGTACTCCATTGAAGACCCCATAGGGAATAAACCTTACAGTGGTGGTGCAGCCCAAATCCTCGGCCCGGATGATGAGTATTTATGCCGTACTTTTCCCGACGTAAAGAAATTCTGGGGTAGTCGTGATGTTTTGGGTTTAGGACATTGGGGTAAGACTGATTTACAAATTTCTCCTCTGTATCTTCTACCAACAGAGTTTGAGTATTATGTTCGAGAAGGCTATCAAGCCACGGCAACATTAAATCAGGGAATTATTCGCGATCGCGCTACCAACAATTATTGCCGTTGGCAGTACGAAATTCAACCGATATACGGTTGGGGTAACCAAAATAACATTCAGCAGTCAACCGCAGGCTGGGTATCATTTTTGCAAATTTTTGAGCCGGGATGGCAAATTTTGATGGCTCACGGCTTAGCTAGTGGCAAAATCGACTGGAATGGCAAAATTTATGAATTCACCAACGCCCCAGCTTACGGTGAAAAAAATTGGGGTGGTGCTTTTCCCCAAAAATGGTTTTGGCTAAACTGCAACTGCTTTGAGGACGAACCAGACTTAGCCTTAACTGCTGGCGGCGGACGGCGTGGTGTTTTGTGGTGGATGGAATCTGTAGCTATGATTGGTTTGCACTACCAAGGCGAGTTTTATGAATTTGTTCCCTGGAATTCGCAAGTTGATTGGGAAATTCAGCCTTGGGGTAGATGGCAAATGAAAGCTACTAACTGCAACTATGAAATTGAATTGACAGGAACCACCGATTTATCTGGTACACCCTTACGTGCGCCCACAGCCGGAGGTTTAAGATATTGTTGCCGAGACACAATGCAAGGAAAGCTAAATTTAGAATTACGAAAAATAAATGGCACAAAATCTCAAATCATCTTAAAAGCACAAAGTTTTCTCTGTGGTTTAGAAGTGGGGGGTCAGCCTTGGGATCAATGTTGGCAGTCTCAGTAAAAATGCTATAATCTGCAACATGGCATTTTTTTGGGGCTGTAGCTCAGTTGGATAGAGCGAGCGCCTCCTGAATAATCGGGCACCATAAGGGAAACCTTATGAGTGAATGTGGTTGAATTCGGTGAAGCCTAAAGAGTGAAAATTTCCTTCTTTCAAAATGCTTGTGCGATCGTAAAAAGTTTCATAGCTATTGATAGAAAGTAGGAGTGGTTGTGTGTTTACCACAGTGTTGACACTCCATGGGAATACCGAGCCAAGCTTGATTAAATTCAAGAAGGTGTAGAGACTAGGTAGCCACCACCTAAAGGCTAAAACCTATGGTGAAAGTATAGTCCAGAGAGTGGGGAAACTCACACAAATCTGAAGCGCTAGGTCGTGCGTTCAAGTCGCACCAGTCCCGTCTCTAATGATTCGTAATTCATAATTACCAATGTAGGGTGTGTTATGCCGTAGGCTAACGCACCTTCAATTTTTGATGGTGTGTTGCACTGTCCGATAACGCAGTCAGATAAAATTACTTGCTTTGAATCTGTGATTGTAGTGTATTTTTTGTAAGCGTTCATAATTTCTCATAGACTTAAAAGCTAAAGTGTAGATAAAAAGATATTCCGCTGTTCGTGTCAGTCTTAACTATAACTATTGACCGAACATGATACAGCGAATTTAAAGTTAATGAAGTACATACACTAGCTCTTGAAGCCAAGCAAGCATTAAGGCTGTTTGACTTTTTTAGCTTTTAACTCTGCTGTATTATACCTCTTTCAACCGAATCTTAGTTTTTATTTGGTCAAAGATAGCACCTTCATTAAAGAATTGTTTTTGAATTTTCTCCCATCCTCCTAAATCTTGAACTTTGAAAAGAGTTTTGATTTTTGGATATTTGCTTTCTACTTCTTTGGCAATTGTGACATTAACAGGACGAAATCCTAATTTGACAAACTCTCTTTGTGCGTCTGGAGTGTAAAGAAATTTTACAAATGCTTCTGCAACTAGACGAGTTCCATGTTTATCGACATTTGTATCTACAATAGCTACAGGATTGTCAATAGAAATATTGACATCAGGAACTACATAGGAAAATTTTTCACCATTTTGTGCTGATAAAATCATCTCGTTTTCATAATTGATTAAAGCATCACCCTGACCTTTTTTAAAGAACAGTTCAGTGGCATTGCGAGCAGTTTTTGGTAGCACAGGTACGTGTTGATAAACATCGGAAATAAAGTTTAATGCTTGAGCCTCGTTTTTACCAGTTTTGATGGCTGAACCCCAAAGTCCAATAAAGTTCCAGCGAGCGCCACCAGATGTTTTGGGGTTGGGTGTAATTAACTGCACCTGATTTTGTGTGAGATCTGTCCAAGTTTTGATATTTTTGGGATTATTCTCACGAGTTGCGATCGCTCCTACAGATTGAGTTACTATTGCATCATTGGGAGCTTCTTTTTCCCAACCCTGTTGAATCAAACCTGCCTCAACTAGTTTCTGGACATCAAGGGCAAGCGATAAATGTACTACATCAGCTTCTAACCCATCAATTACAGCTAATGCTTGGGAACCAGAACCTTCATAACTCTCCTCAAAAGTGACATCTTGCTGATGTTCTTTCTTCCACTGTTCTATAAATTTAGGAATAATTTGCTTATACGCTTCACTGGTAACTGAGTAAGAAACAAGCGTCAGCTTTACATTATCCTTGGCAGTAGAATTAACACTACCTGCGTTATCTGTATTTTGTGACGAGCAGGCTGTCATTGCTACGCTCAAACTAACTCCGATTAAAAATAGACTAATCAAGCTCCAGGAATAACGCCTATGCAGACAACTTCTGATTAAACGAAGGTGCAAATTTTTGGTAGCTTGCACAGTTCTGATAGTATAAATTTGAACTAACTTGATTAAGCGTCTGACTGAATGAGAAGTTCTTAGCCACTGTTTCATCAATTTTTTTCCTTAAACTGCGATAAATTGGGCGGAATATCGTAGTTAAAGGGAATTATAGAACAGTAGTTAAGGTGACATAACCTTTTGTTAACCGAATTTTAGATTGTCAAAATTGCCCAATTTTGAGCTTTAACTTTTAGTTGCTTACCTGTGGAAAACTTGTGGAAAAACACGCTAGG
>Ga0314810_100006_pt1 | contig 29149 bp, 24 predicted proteins | sample STEome_8_FD_202331 | JGI IMG/M metagenome (GOLD analysis project Ga0314810, IMG submission 202331) | Metatranscriptome of soil surface biofilm microbial communities from soil inoculated with nitrogen-fixing consortium DG1, State College... ... | reverse complement strand
TAAAAATCAATCTCTCTCAAGGCATTAACCATAGGGATCGCGGAATCTCTAAACGAAATTTATTAAAAATTTAATTTATGTATCTAAAGTAGGAGGGTAAAATCACGTAAATTTGACGATAATAGATTTAAGATATCCAAAATTTTTCAAACCTGAAATTTTGTTTAAAATCATTAGCTAATTTCACAGCAGTTTGTTAAGTTGGGTCGAACCAGAATTTTTAACTGGTTTAAGTAGCAGTTTTAGCAAATAAAAAATAATTACAACCAGGGATCTTAAAATGCAGACAGTACAGAAGATTTACTGCCCAAATTGTGGTAGCCAAGCGGAGCGTTATTTTATTACTGATAATGAATTAACTCGGACACAATGCCCAAGTTGTGATTACTTGATGATTAGCTGCACTCGCACTGGAAAAGTAATTGAGGCTTACGCGCCAGGAATTCTTGCAAGAAAGTAAAAATTCAAAATTACTCACACGAATTTGTGTTGGCTATTGTTGTTGTTGCTGGAGATATCGGAGAGCTTCTAATGTGTTGACCTGGGGAAATTGTGCATAAAAATTACTTACACTCCAGAAAGGTTCCGGTGTTTTCAAAACAATTATGCGATCGCCCCATTGATTCAACCAAGGTAGCAATTTTTGTGGTGCTAGCGGAGTACACAGCCAAATTGCTCTAGGTGAAAGGGCTTTGATGGCACTGGAAGCAACTGCCATAGTCATACCTGTGGCAATGCCATCATCAACCAAAATTGCCGTAGCATCCTTTATATTCACTTGAGGACAAGCACAAATTAATTGCTCCTCTAGGGACTGAGCTTGCTTAATAGCTTTAGTTAAAGCCGCTTCTCGCCAGCGCGCATCATGTTTGGAGCTAAAGAGTTTTTGCTCAGTCCAAAGAATATTTCCAGAACTAGTGACTGCGCCAATAGCCAACTCTGGGTTTTCTGGATGACTAATTTTTTTAGCTACAACTATGGTTAAAGGACAACCCAAAAGACGTGCTATTGGTGCTGCTACTGGTATACCCCCCCTTGGCAAAGCATAAACGATTGGTATAGGCTTTACCCCAGAATCAATGGTTTGCTGAGTCAAAAGATCGTGAATTACTTGCGCCAATTCTTCACCCGCATGGATGCGATCGGCAAAAAGTGGGGTATATGACATGGTTTCCCCTAGCGTCTTAGGACGGCACTGCCTTTATCATGACTGAATTTTGTCTGAAATTAACTGATAGAATAAGATTTGTATAAATAATTAAGTATTCCCATCAGTCTCTAACTAAGGGACTTCCAAGTAAAAAAATATTCCACTGCTATTGTTGACGGTTAACAGTCAACCTTCAACGCATTAACTGGAATAATTTATTATTTGGAGTTCCCTAAAGACAAACTTAAATCAAATAAGACTGCTGGTGCTGATACCAAAATCATAAATTTTCATGAGCAGCGAAAATCAACTCAGCCTCTTCGACGACTCAAGCTTTAACCAACAAGACCTAATTCCCACAGACGCTAAGATTTCTATCCCTCCCGGCACCTATTCCACCATGACTGAGTTGGCGCAGCATTGCGATCGCTGTCACCGGTGTGTACTGGGAGACACTCGTACTCATGCTGTCGTCGGACGCGGTAACCTCAAAGCCCCAATAATGGTTGTAGGAGAAGCCCCTGGTCAAAATGAAGACGAAACGGGTTTACCATTTGTGGGCAAATCAGGACAATTGCTAGAGAAAATTCTCGCATCTGTAAATTTGAGTACAGAGCAAGATGTATACATTGCCAACATCAACAAATGTCTCGGTGGTTATACGAGAATCATCACAGAAGAAGGTTCTAAACGACTTAACTGGATTGTCGAAAATCAGTGGTCAGGTAAAGTGTTGAGTGTCGATCCTAATGGCAGCTTGGTTTGGAAACAAGTAACTGGTTGGTATCGGTCTAGGCTTGCAGGAAGGCAGCTTTACCAAGTCTTTTTTTCAGATGCTAAATCTAACAACAAAGGTGAAGTTGGCTATATTGCCACAGCAGATCATCCAGTACTTACCCGTAGAGGCTGGATTCCCGTTGAAGAATTACAAGACGATGACTTAGTTGCAACTGGTACACCTGCTCCTGGAAGCAGAGGGTTGCAAGTATTACTAGGGTCTTTACTAGGTGATGCTTGTATTAGTTCCAGTGGTCAGTTTTTGGAAAATCATAGTATTCAACAAGCAGCTTATTTAAAACTCAAAGCAAGAGTATTAAATGGTTTTCGGCCACAGGTAAAAGAATATCTAGCCAAGTCACAAAATGGCAAAACTTATCAGTATCTGAGTATGGGACTGGCAAAAACGTATTATTTGCAAGACCTACGCGAAGAATGGTATGCCAATAATAAAAAAGATTTTCCCATCACAGCACTAGAAAAACTAGACAACTTTGGGTTAGCTATTTGGTACATGGATAATGGTTATTGGCGAAGAAAAAGCACAGATGGGCAAATCAGAAAAAGTATTGACGTTGAAATTGCTTTAGGAAACATCACACCAGAAACGGCTCAAAAAGTTGTTAAATATTTTGAGACTCAAGGTTACAGAACATACGCAGTTTTTAAGTCTACTTGGAGACTATTTTTTAGATATGGTGAAGGCATTCGCTTTTTAGAAAATATTGCTGAATACATTCCTGCCTCTATGCGATATAAATTGCCAGAGGAACTGCATAGTATTCCATTTAACATAGAAGTTTATCAAGAAGAAGCAGTTGTCACTTACTGGAAACCAGTTATTAAAAAACTATTACCACCAAAGCCAGATTTTGACGTAGTTTACTGTATTGATGTTGAAGACACAGCCAATTTTGTGACACCCGCAGGTGTTGTACATAATTGCCGCCCACCAGAGAATCGTGTACCTACTACACAAGAAATAACGGCTTGCAAACCCTACTTACTAGAACAAATTCGCCTAGTTGACCCGAAAATCATTCTGCTAACGGGTGCAACTGCCCTCAAAAGTTTAACTGGCGATAAACGGGCGATTACGAAAATTCGCGGACAGTGGCTAGAGTGGGAAGGGCGTTTGTGTATGCCAATTTTTCATCCTTCCTATTTGCTGCGTAACCCTTCCAAAGAAAGAGGTAGCCCGAAATGGTTAATGTGGCAGGACATCCAAGCCGTGCGTGCCAAGTTAGATGAAATCAGAAAAACCACCTGATGTTAGTGGATTCATAGCAGACTTTTTTCGCGATAGAACCTTGATATCAGTAATTACACATCATTATTTACGTGTCGATACTGACTTTAAAGAAGTGAAAAAAGTCAAAATAAAAATTTTTAACCTGCGTACATTTGGCATAACTTTGGCATAACATTTACATCCCATAACAGTTTTTAACTAGGTCAAACTCTCACAGCAAAATATCTTTAAGTGCTTTACATCTCCTTTATTACTGACTAGACCTCTCAAGTTTGATGAAATCCGGAAAAACGATTTACGCAACTGAAGCTATACTCTAGCTCTCGTCAGCTTATTAAGCTTGAGAACATTAGCAAAGGAGAATAAGTATGTGGGGCTTAATCGTATTTTTAGTAATTGTGCTGGGTTTGATAGCTTTCATCAAACGTGCTGATTCATCTAGTAAAAAGAGTTATCGTAAAAGTCATAAAGGTAACTTTAGTAATTCTTCTAGTAATAGCAGCAGTACTTCGTCTGTTGATGATACTCAAATATATTATCCCAGTATTTACCAAAGCTACAGTACTAGCTATGATGACCACAAAAATCATAGCTGCGAATCTGGCAACAGTAGCTATGATGACCACAGAAATCATAGCTGCGAATCTGGTTACAGTAACTACAATCACAGCAACTATGACTACAGCAGTAGTTATGATTACGGCAGTAATAGCTGTGACTCTAGCAGCAGTAGTTATGATTCCGGCAGCAGTAGCTATGATTCCGGCAGTAGTAGCTGTGATTCTGGCAGCAGTAGCTGGGAATAAAGTGACAGTTATTAAAATCAAACTCTGGGCTTGATTGTCCGGTTACGCACACTTCCAGCCTGACAGTCGCGTAACCAAGCTTGAACCCCTTGAGCGATCGCACCATTACTACTATCACGTGGCGGAGATAGTGGCTGTTTTTTTGAATAAGAACCAGTTTGAGAAAACATCATCACTATGCGCCAACCAATTTTAGTTTTAGTCAACAATAGCCAGTGAAATTCTTGTAATTCTACTGCGGTCTTACCGATATACTGACGCCCTAAGGTGGTAAAAAAAACTTGTTCAACTCCCGACATAGAACTTTCAGGAGCATCTTTACTATATTCTTCAAGGTTAAGGGGTAGGGGAGTAAATTCAGGTTTTCCTGCTACCAGGATATAACTGTATACATCAGCGCTGCGGTTGCGACGGCGGGCGCGTTGAATCACGCGGTTAGTATAACCGGGCAAATCTTGTAATAACTGCGTAGTCAATGTTTCTAAATTTTGCTCGGGACAGGAAGATTTTGCCCCAGTATCTATGTTGCCCTCCTGTGCTAGCAAAGAGGGGTTAGGGTTAAAAAGTAAAAAGTAAAAAGTAAGAAGTAAGAAGATAATCCCCATAAATAAATTTAGACGGCTTACTACATTTTTTATTTATCTATGGGGTTTACCCTTGTTTTGTTGCTGATTTCTGGCTTCATGCGATGGCACTCAAATCCTCAGAAATTCTCTTCCAAGCTAGTTCTGGGTTAGCAGCAGTGGTGATGGGACGCCCAATCACTAGATAATTTGCCCCAGCAACAATCGCTTGTGCTGGAGTGAGCGATCGCTTTTGATCGGCTTTATCTGCCCAAGTTGGTCTTATACCGGGACAAACTAACAAAAAGTCATCTCCACAACTTTGCCGTAGCTGTACCACTTCTTGAGGCGAACAAACTACCCCATCTAACCCTGATTCTTGAGCCATAAGTGCCATTTCTAAAGCGTATTCTGGCAACTCTAAGGGAATTTTTAAGTCAAAAGCCAGTTGCCGAGCCGAAATGCTTGTCAATAAAGTAATAGCAATTAACTTCGGTGGTTTTACACCCGCTTGTGCTGCTCCTACTTGTGCCGCCTCTGTTGCTGCTTTCAGAGCTTCTCTACCACATGTAGCATGAATCGTCAATAAATCTACTCCATAACGAGCTGCACTACGACAAGCACCCGCGACAGTATTGGGGATATCGTCAAACTTTAAATCCAGGAAAATGCTTTTTTGCCGAGACTTGAGCATTTCCAGAACTTTTGGCCCGGTGCTGGTAAACAACTCTAAACCTACTTTGAAGAAAGTAACATCCTCAAGTCGATCCACAAGGGCGATGGCACTTTCTTCGTCTGGCACATCCAAAGCCACAATCACTCGTTGTTGAGCCAATTCCCCACTCCCCATTCCCTACTCCTTATCTAAAGCACTAAACGCACAAATTTATTTTTGCCGACTTGTAAAACTTTACCTTGTAAATCACTAGTAGCTGCGAAAGTGGTATCGACATCAGAAATGCGATCGCCATCTAAGCGTACTCCACCTTCTTGAATTTTCCGCTTGCCTTCCCCTGTACTTTTACACAAGCCAGTGACATTAAGAAGATAAGCTAACTTCACAGGAAATTGCGACACCCCAGCTAAAGAGAATTCTGGAACTGCACCTTGCTTACCGCCGCTTTGGGCAGCTTCTTTGGCTTCTTGGGCTGCTGTCTCCCCGTGGTAATATTTCACAACTTCCCATGCTAAAAGTGTTTGGCGATCGCGGGGATTTTCTGGCAATTTGTCTAAAGGTAAATCCGTCAACAGTTCAAAATATTGTTCCAATAGCCCATCAGGAACTCCCTGTAATTTTTGATACTTTTGTCCTGGGTGTTCTGATAAGGCAATATAATTACCTAATGACTTGGACATTTTTTGCACGCCATCAGTACCAATTAAAATCGGCAGCAGCATTCCAAACTGCGGCTTTTGACCAAAATGACGTTGTAAATCTCTGCCCACAGCAATGTTAAATTTTTGATCGGTTCCTCCTAATTCCACATCTGCCTTCACAGCAACAGAATCATAACCTTGCATCAAGGGGTACAGGAACTCATGGATAAAAATCGGATTCTCTTTTTTATAGCGATCGGCAAATCCTTCTTTAGCTAACATTTGCCCGACCGTCATGGTGGAAAGTAACTCCAAAATTTTCTCTAAGTTTAGCTGGGAAAGCCATTGGGAGTTATAGCGCACCTCTAACCGTCCTGGTGTGTCAAAATCCAAGATAGGACGTACTTGGTCAAGATAAGTCTGGGCATTGTGGGCTACTTCTGCTTCTGTAAGCTGACGACGCACCTCTGATTTACCAGTCGGATCGCCAATGCGTGCCGTAAAATCGCCAATAATTAGAACTGCTGTATGACCAGCATCTTGAAAAGCTCGCAGTTTTCGTACTGGTATGCTATGACCTAGATGAATATCAGTGCCTGTGGGATCGATTCCTAATTTAATCCTCAAAGGTTGGTTTGTAGTTAATAAGCGCTTTTCTAGACTTTCACTGTTATTATCAGCTGGTTGTGGGAAAACTTCTACTACACCACGACGCAACCAATTCATATCTTGCGTCATACCAGAAAATCCATCGTTAGCTATGCTTTGTACACTAGAAGTTAAGTTGGTTATAAACACTTGCAATTTATCCACTTTCTCATCTGCCAAACTACTATAATTGCAAAAAATTAACCGCCTTGCTTCGCCCAATTAATTACAGTTAAATTTACAAGTTGAGGAAGTGAAATCGCCGTGTCGTCGTCTAGGACTTTTGAAGATAAGCAGCCGCAACGTCGGGCTTCATCAGGTTTCGAGTTTTTGAAGGGAGTCGGCCAGGTAACTGGCGGTACTCTGCTTTCAATCACCATGCTGGCAAGTTCCATTGTAGCCGGAGGACTGGTTGGTTTAGCCATTAGTTTCCGTAATTTGCCAGATGTCAGACAGCTACGTAATTTCTTTCCTTCAGAAACGACTTACATTTATGACATTAAGGGTAAACTTTTAGCTAGTGTCCACGGGGAAGCCAACCGAGAAGTAGTTCCCTTAGATAGAATTTCCCCAAATCTCAAACGGGCAGTATTGGCAAGTGAAGATAGCCACTTCTACACTCATCACGGTATTAACCCCACTGGTGTTGGACGTGCTGTAGTAGTTAACGCTGTAGCAGGTGGAGTCCGCGAAGGTGGCTCTACTGTTACTATGCAGTTAGTAAAAAACTTATTTTTGACTCGCAAGCGTGCCTTTACCCGGAAGTTAGCCGAAGGAGTGCTAGCAATTCGGTTAGAGCAAATTCTTACCAAAGACCAAATTTTAGAAATGTACCTCAATCAAGTTTATTGGGGTCATAACAATTATGGTGTACAGACTGCGGCTCGCAGTTACTTTAATAAGTCAGCAGAATATTTAACCTTGGGCGAGTCAGCAATGATGGCTGGTTTGATTCAAGCACCAGAAGAATTCAGCCCGTTTGCGAGTATGAAGCTGGCAAAACAGAAACAAAAAGAAGTACTGGGACGAATGCTGGAAATGAATTGGATTAACCAGCAAGAGTATGACGATGCCCTCAAGCAAGAAATCAAACTTGGCAAAATCAAATCCTTTCAAGGTAGTGCCCTACCTTATATCACCAACACTGTAGCGCAGGAGTTGGCTAAGAAGTTTGGCCGCGAGGCACTACTCAAGGGTGGAATGCGGGTACAAACTACGGTTGACGCCAATTTTCAGACTATGGCAGAGGAAACTGTCGTCAAGTGGCATAAATCACTGCTGGGGCAGGGATTATCGAAGAATCAAATTGCTTTGGTGGCTATCGATCCGCGCACGCATTTTATCAAAGCCTTGGTGGGTGGTGTAGATCCGAAAGTCAGTGAATTCAACCGAGCAACTCAAGCTCAGCGACAGCCCGGTTCTTCTTTTAAACCCTTCGTCTACTATACTGCTTTTGCTACTGGTAAATATGGGCCGGATACAACAGTAGTAGATTCTCCAGTTAGATATCAAGATGGTAGTGGTTGGTATTCTCCCAGGAATTACGATGGCAGTTTTAGCGGCCCGATGCCAATTCGCACAGCTTTAGCGCAATCACGGAATATTCCTGTGATTAAAATTGGTAAGGCTGTGGGGATGAATCGAGTTATAGAAACCTGCCGTACCTTGGGGATTATGAGTCCAATGGAACCCGTGACCTCGCTACCTCTGGGGGCAATTGGTGTCACGCCATTAGAAATGGCTAGTGCCTATGCTACCTTTGCTAACTATGGTTGGCAGTCTGCACCTACTGTAATTGCCCGCGTTAGTGATAGTAGTGGCAATGTATTACTAGATAATACTCCTAAACCGCAACTAGTTCTCGATCCTTGGGCTTCCGCAGCTATTATTGATGTGATGCGAACAGTAGTTACCAGTGGTACTGGTAAAGGTGCTGCTATAAATCGTCCCAGTGCTGGTAAGACTGGTACAACTTCCTCGGAAAAAGATATTTGGTATGTTGGTACTGTACCGCAGTTAACTACTGCTGTTTGGGTAGGAAGAGACGACAACAGACAATTAGCTAGCCGTGCTACAGGCGGCGGTATGGTTGCTCCCATTTGGAAAGATTTTATGGAAAAGGCACTCAAAAATGTGCCCGTAGAAAACTTCAAGTCACCTTCCCAGTTTCCCCGTCCCAAGTCTAATTAGAGTTAGGAGTTAGGAATTAAGAGTTAGGAGTTATTAAGTAACTCCCACCTGATATTGGTTTACCTCTAGTTAAATGAATTTTTCCAAAATTAAGCAAAATTATAATTTTGGATAAATTAAGGAAGTAACAAAGCTTTCAAGACTTGATTCACATAAATTTTAACTCCCAACTCCCAACTCCCAACTCCCAACTCCCAACTCCCAACTCTCAACTCCTAACTCCTAACTTGATGTTAGGGCTGTTTTTCTAGCTCGGCTTTCATCCGTTCTAAAGTGAGGTGCATTTGGTCAAACATTTGTTGGGGAGTAACACCAAACTGACCTAACTGGGTTTTCAGTTGCTCTACTGTCATTTGTGCCATGAAGTCTTCTGATAGCTCGAAGCGCTTCATAAAGATGCGATACCGATCCATCATGGCTTCCATTTGCTCAATAAATAACTTTTTGCCCTCGCGGTCAAATTTCCCATAGCTGTTGCCAAGCTTGATAAGTGCTTGATAATCATCAAACAACTGCTTTGCTTCTTGCTGAACTATTTCAGAATCGAAGAATCCCATGTTGCCTATATAAAACTGAGCGCCCAGACTCAGTAGCTTAATAGTTTGACTTCTATTTTTATTCTAGTCTAGGGGAGTAATCTAGTGGACAAGCTTCGGTTTGAGTACGGTTTATTACCGAAATTTCAACACTTGACTTGAGAACGTTTCCCGTTTTTAAATCCACCTAATAAAGCTGCAATACTCAAAGCTTTAGCAATTGATTTCGGATTGCGGTTTTCACCAGGTTGAATTTTCAATCTGGTAGCGCATTTCAAAGCTAGTGAATGTTGGGGGTCAAGTTTTAATGCTTGAGTAACGTAAACCCTAGCCATCCCTAGTAATTTCTGTCGCAGATGTACAAAACCTAATAAGGCGTGATAATCACTATTATGAGGCTCTAACTTGATGGCATCTCGCAGTTCTTGGACAGCTAGCGTCCATTTTGTTAGTTTAATATATTCAATAGCTCGCTCGTAGTGGCGTTGAGCGTAATTTTTCAAAACTGGTTTGACATTAGTTTCTTCACTTAATGTCACTTGAACTGGTTTAACTTCTACCTTGGAGATAATGGGGAGAGGTTCTTGAGGTAGCAATAGATTAGATTTATGCAGCTGTAAATAAACTAAATTCAGTATCCTGATTTGTTGGGTTACTTGATAAAACTGATGTAGTGATTTGTATTGAGCTTCTGCATAGCAGGCCATCGCTTCTTCGTAAAATAACTCTGCTTGTGGTGCAGTCATTTCCCGAATCTCTTGGAATAGGACACTTTCAGAAGACAAAGCTTGCTCCTTCAAAATTCTTGCTTCTGAAAGCAACATTGCTATGGCACTAAAGCGCTTGTGTTGATTTTTCAACTGCTCATAGGCTGGGTTGATTAAATGGCTAAATATTGCCGTTGCTAATTCTTGGTCTCGGTTGCTGCTTTTGGTATGGCGATCGGGATGTAGCAGTTTTGCTAAAGTGTGATAGCGTTTGAGAATCTGGCGATCGTCAGCAGTCACAGAAATTCCTAGTACAGCATAAGGATCGCAAAGCTGTTCAGTCCATTTCGGTGGTAGGAAAGTTTGTGACATTGTAGTAATCCCATCGCTTAAAAACTAAAAATTACCATCAAAGCCAAATGCCCACTCATGTGACACCTACTCAAGTTGATTGTCAAACTTTAAATCCTGGGGTTTTCCACCCAAAAATTATCAAGACAAGGTAGACTAGTTGACTAAAATAAAATTAGATGACCACTATTTAAGTAAAAACTTAGCAATATATTCAAAATGATTGCCACCATTATATTTCTTGATTGCAAATTTTGAATTCGTAATGGCTATTTTATTGTAGTAACTGTGGTACTGGTATATTTTTTAAGAATATGTTGACTAAGCGCAAGAGCCGAAGTGTTGCCGCTGTTCTAGCTTTTTCTGGCACGCTGACAATTTCCGGATTACATAAATTTTATTTGGGACAGCACCTGTGGGGTATTTTGTATGTCTTGCTTTCGTGGACGCCTATCCCCAAGGTAGCTAGTGCTATTGAGGGAGTTTGGTATCTAGCCCAAGACGAAGAAGCTTTCGATCGCAATTTTAATCTCGGCAAGTCAGCTGTCAGGAATTCACAGCGAGTGAGTAATCAAGTAGGAGCAGTTGCTGATGCTTTGCGCGAACTTGATGCTTTACGCCAAGATGGACTAATCTCCGAATATGAATTTGAGCAAAAACGCCGCCAACTGTTAGACCAAATTTCTTGATATTAGCGACAATCATGAACAATTGGCTACCTTTCAATTTGAAACTGCAAAAACTCCGTGCCAAGTTGCTCAAAGATCCCTACTATCGGTTGCAATCTGGGGAAGAAATCCAGATTGCTGCACAATTAGGCATTCGTATTGATGCTAATCAAGCAACTGTAGATGATTGGTTGCGCTTACCTGGTTTATCAATTCACCAAGCGCGATCGCTTGTGGAACTTTCACGTTCTGGTGTGAAATTTTACTGTATTGAAGACATCGCTGCGGCTTTGAGTATACCTTCCCCGCGACTCGAACCATTAAAACCGCTGTTAAATTTTAATTATTATGACCACGAATCTTTAGATTCTCCAACAAATTTAATTAATCCGAATACAGCAACAGTTGAAAGTTTAGCAAAAGTTCCCTTTATCGATTTGTCCCTAGCACAAGCAGTGGTGCAAAATCGCCAATCTGCTGGCCCTTTTCATAACTTGGCTGATTTCCAGCGACGATTAGAACTACCTGGTGATGCGATCGCTCAACTAATGTATTTTCTGCGTTTTTAATTGCTTATTTATTAAGTAGCCAGTTTTAATCACAAACAACTGACTACTTACTAGTTAAATCAAGCCAATCCTATCTAGAGGCCAAAAGCGAAATGTAGCCCTACCGATGATATTTTTTCTGGGTAAAAAGCCCCAATAACGAGAGTCGTTACTGTCGTTGCGGTTATCTCCCATAACGAAAAATTGGTCTTCTGGAACTTTTACTGGTTGAAACGGCTGATTTGCTGGTTCAGCGATGTAGTCTTCTGCTAAGGGTTGGCCGTTGATATAAACTTGGCCCCGAACAACACTAATTACCTCGCCAGGCTGACCAATCACTCGCTTAATGAAGGCTTGGTCTTGGGGATATCCTCGACGTTGTAGTTCTGCGGGTGGCTGAAAAACGATAATATCTCCAGTTATGGGGGGGTGAAAATGATAAGAGATTTTTTCCACCACCAAGCGATCGCCAGTATGTAAGGTGGGTAACATCGAATCAGAAGGTATGTAACGAGGTTCGGCGATAAAAGTCCGAATTAGGAGTGCCAAACATAAGGCGATGGCCACTAAAATTAGATTTTCTTGCCAACTACGCCATACTTTTAAAGGCGCGCGCTCTTTTTGTGCATCACTTTCGTGAGGAATCATAGAAATTTTTAGCCAGTTAAAGAAGTGGAACAAATACCTTGATTATTTTGCTTTCAAAGGTATACTGATAAGCAAGCTGAGTTTCTCACTAATTAATACATAGATTAAATAATACAGTTATTGCATCTACCAAAACTATGCAAAACTGCCGAAAATCAACTATGACCTGTTTCAGGGAACATAGGCTGGAGCTTAACACTCTTAGATAGACAATTAAAAATTTTAATTCTAATTGCTGCAATTATAAGGCAAGTCACTAAATAATTTTCAGCTTTGCTTCCTCCTGCTAAAAAAAGCTAGTTGCCGACTGTAAAACCATATAGCCAGTCGGTTTTTTCTACGAGAGCAAAAGTTAACTAGATTCAGTGTAATTAGTCAAGAAACATTCGATTTAAATAGAATATTTAATGTTTTAATGGTTTTGTGACAGACTATTAAGATTTTCACAAATTGTCGAAGGAAGTGCGGTGAAGTTACGTAATTTTACGGTAACAACGCATATTAAATTGTAATATCAATAATGTATAAGCCTCTTTAGTTATCAAGAGTAACGATAGCAGATAAAAAGTCAGTAGCAATTTTTACTAAAGTTTCAACATCAAAAATAGAGTTAATCCGCTAATACAATTATTTTTGCTAAATAAGTAAAAAGTATCCAGATTAACGACTAAGTGCCCCTCGGCAATGAGAAACTATATTGAATTAATTTCCGTCTCTCTATTTGATAAAAATTACAAAGTAATATTCTCTCAGGTGAAAATTTAATTTTTTCTTAAAAGGGAACCAATGTCATTAGGCAGTAAAATATATTTTATAATTTTTATAACTAAATACTTTATTAAAGTGTTTTTTCAAACAACTTACACTTTGTAAGTTCTTCTGTAAGTTAATTAAATATAACTTTCCTGTCACAATGAGAGCTTGCAAAAGATAAGATTTGTAGCCTTGACAGTTTGAATTGAACTGATTTGGTATCCATCGAAAGTATATTAGTGGCGTAGCTAGTAAAAAACAACAGTACATTCAAAACTTCTCTTAAGAGGATTTATACGTGTGGTGAATTATCTAAATTATGCTCCTTCCAAAAACTAGCAATGGTAACCAGTAAGTGCAGACTCCATTGTTTATGATTCAGTGGAATAAACATTTAATTTTCAATTCAACTTGTAAAATCTGTGTCATTGGTTCTAATTTTCAGAATTATTTATACAAACCATTGGTTTTTTAAATATCTAAAAAAATATGTGCTAGAACGTACTGTCATATACGTAGGATGGTTTTCTTGGTGAAGGAGCTAGATGGTGGAAAATAATAAGCCGTTTTTTTGGCCAGAAGGGATATTAATTGGGTTACTTGCTTTGGGTGGTGTTTTTAGTGTTGGTGTCATGATGCTTCTCAGACCTAATACTTCGGAAGCTCAGATTAGACCAAATATCAGTGTCAACAATGTATCTGCAAACACAGGAACTCAGCAGCGCATTGAGAAATTCAAGGGTGCGATGTTGACGATTTGGCAACAACAAGCACAAATAAAAGGCTTCTCCTACCCCGTACCATCCCGTTTTCAAGGAACGATAATTAAAGAAGCAAAATTTACTCAACCAGAGAAAGTCATTGCTCTTACCTTTGATGATGGCCCTTGGCCTCAAACTACAAAACAAGTACTAGATATTCTCAAATCAAATAATATTAAAGGGACATTTTTTGTTGTTGGGCAAAACCTAAAAAATTATCCAGAATTAGGCAAAGAAATCGTAGCTCAAGGTCATGTGATTGCCAACCATACTTGGCATCACTGGTATCACTTCTTTAATCAGCAGGCAGCTGCCTTTGAAATCGATCGCACAACAGACTTAATTTATCAAGTTACAGGAGTGAAAACAACTCTGTTCCGTCCTCCCGGCGGGATGATGCACAATGGGCTAGTTGGTTATGCCAAAGCCCAAAAGTATACTGTAGTAATGTGGTCAGCTGACTCCACGGACTATAAACTACCAGCTGTACCAAAGTTAATTAATAATGTCATCAAAGATTCTAGACCTGGCGGCATTGTGCTAATGCACGATGGTGGTGGTAATCGTTCTAGAACTGTGCAAGCTTTACCAGAAATTATTAGTAATCTGAGAAAGCAAGGTTATCGGTTTGTTACTGTTCCAGAACTGTTGGAAATAGAAGATAAAGAGATACAGTTACTTGTTAAGAAAAAGTAATAGTTATTAATTATGAACTTATTGCCCAATAGTAATTGACTAATACTAATTTCCGTTTTATTGAAGTTATAAGCTACAGATCCCCTACCTCTTAAAGAAGTCGGGGATCTTTGTTGTTGGTTAATGACTACTGGTGACTAAACTGAATTCAGTTGTTTCTTTTTGAGGATCGGCCTCTGGACTATCAGCTTCCGAAGGCGGAACCAACTGCCAGAATTTGGGCAAGAATTCTTGCCAATTTTGCAGAATTTTCTTCGCTTTTGAAGAACCAGTACGTTCTGCATGAGTTTTGATTAACTCTTGCAACTGCTTTGCACCTGCTTGGGTAATCACTCGCTGCATTTTGACAATTTCTGGGTTGACTAATTCAGGGAAGGAACCGTCTTCATCTAAAAAGTATGCGAGTCCACCGGTCATTCCAGCCGCGACGTTACGTCCTACTTTACCAAGAACGACAATCACCCCACCGGTCATGTACTCACAGCAGTGATCCCCAGCGCCTTCAATAACTGCTACACCTTTGGAGTTTCTCACAGCAAAGCGCTCTCCTGCTAAACCATTGGCAAATAATGTACCGCCAGTAGCCCCATAAAGACAGGTATTGCCAACTATGACGTTTTGCGATGAATTGTAAATGGCATCAGATGGAGGTTTGATGATGATTTCCCCACCATGCATTCCTTTACCTACGTAGTCGTTTGCCTCTCCTTCCAAGGTCAGAATGATGCCTGGGAGGTTGAAAGCGCCAAAGCTTTGTCCAACACTACCTGTGAATTTGAGATTAATTTGTCCTTCAAAACCGCTATCGCCATACTGGGAAGCGATCGCCCCTGCTAATCTAGTACCTACTGTTCTGTCAGTGTTGACTATGGGGAAGGTCTTGGTAACACTGGATTGGTTTTTGATGGCAGCTTGAATGTCAGCATCAGCAAGGAATTTATCATCCAAAACTACGCCGTTGCTGTGGACTTGTTCATGCACTAACCAGTGACGATTTTCTCTGCTGTCTGGTAGCTGGAGTAAACAGTTGAGATTTAGGGATTGGGTTTTGGTGAGTTTTACCTCTGGACGCATTTTCAACAAATCTGCACGTCCGATAATTTCTGACAAAGAACGGTAGCCGAGTCGTGCTAATAAACTCCGCACTTCTTGGGCAATGAAGTAGAAGAAGTTGACGACTTGTTCTGGGATTCCTGTAAATCGCTTGCGGAGTTCTTCTTTTTGGGAAGCCACTCCCACAGGGCAATTATTCGTATGGCAAATACGCGCCATAATGCAGCCTTCAGCAATCATGGCAATGGAGCCAAAACCGAATTCTTCAGCACCCATCAATGCACCTATTACCACATCCCAGCCACTCTTGAGGCCGCCATCGACGCGTAAAATCACCCGATCTCGCAAACTATTTTCCATCAAAACCCGATGCACTTCACTTAAACCTAGTTCCCAAGGCGAACCTGCATGTTTAATAGAACTGAGTGGTGATGCACCTGTCCCACCATCGTGACCAGAAATCTGGATAATATCAGCGTTGGCTTTAGCTACACCTGCAGCGATCGTGCCGATACCAACTTCTGCAACCAATTTCACCGATACTTTTGCTTTCGGGTTAATTTGATGTAAGTCAAAAATCAGCTGGGCTAAGTCTTCAATGGAATAAATATCATGGTGCGGTGGTGGCGAAATCAGCGTTACACCAGGCTTAGAGCGCCTTAACATGGCAATGTATTGGCTCACCTTTGGCCCTGGTAGTTGTCCGCCTTCCCCAGGCTTGGCACCTTGGGCAATTTTGATTTCAATTTGCTGGGCGTTGACTAAATACTCTGGGGTGACACCAAAGCGTCCCGATGCAACTTGCTTGATGGCACTATAGGCGCGATCGCCATTTCGCAAGCCTTTTAAATGAGGTAGAGTTGGTGAGTGTCCAGATTCATCTACATCATCTAGGACTGTATAGCGCACTGGGTCTTCGCCGCCTTCTCCAGAGTTAGATTTGCCACCAATGCGGTTCATGGCGATCGCTAAAGTTTCATGTGCTTCTCTTGACAAAGCACCCAAGGACATGCCTCCAGTACAGAAGCGCTGGACAATTTCAGATACTGATTCTACTTCTTCTAGGGGAATTGCGGGGCCATCGCCTTGAAAATCGAGCAAGTCACGCAAAGCCGTTAGCGGTCTGCCTTGGAGGTGCTGTTTGTAAACTTCGTAGTGGTCGTAGTTTTTGCCATCTAAAGCTTTATGCAACGCCTTCACCATTTCCGGGCTATTCATGTGGTACTCGCCCTTAGGACGATACTGTACAAAGCCCAGGTTTTCTAATTTGTTAGTTGTCAGTTCGGGGAAGGCTTTGCTATGGAATGAAAGCACTTCTAAAGCCAGTTCGCTGACACTCAAACCACCAATGCGGGAAGTCGTACCACAAAATCCCAAATCGATTAAATCTTTACCAATACCGATGGCTTCAAAAATTTGCGCTGCTTGATAGCTGGAGAGTAGTGAAATTCCCATTTTGGAGAGAATTTTTAATAAACCTGACTCTACTGCTTTGCGATAATTTCCTAGTGCTTGCTCCAAGGTAATAGAAGCAACTTTTTTTACCTCCATCAACTTTTTCGTTTTGGGGTCTGACCACCAATCACGCACTGTGTCCAAAGCCATATACGGACAAACAGCACCTGCCCCATAGCCAATTAGACAAGCAAAATGATGCGTACTCCAGCATTGGGCGGTATTGGCAATCAGGGATGTTTTCATTCGCAACCCTTCACGAATCAGGTGGTGATGCACAGCGCCCACTGCTAACAGTGGAGGAATGTAAGTGTATTCTGTGTTGATACCCTCGTAGCCCTCGTTATTAAGGGGGGTTGGGGGTATTTTGTCGCTTAAGATTAAAATCTTGGCACCTGCCCGTACTGATTGTGCGGCTTGTACTTGTAATGCTTCTACAGCAGCTTTTAATCCTTCTGGCCCGTTAGCAATGGCAAATAAAGTTGATAACTCAGCTGTGGCAAATCCTGATAACTTAATCGCTTCTAATTCTGTTTCGTTCAATACTGGCGACTCAAGTTTCAATCTCCGAGCATATTCTGGCTTTGGTTCTAATAAGTTACCTCGTTCGCCCAACTCGACTTTCAAAGACATCACCAGCTTTTCCCGTAGGGGATCGATGGCTGGGTTGGTTACCTGAGCAAAGCGCTGTTTGAAGTAGTCATAAAGTAGGTGGGGCTTTTCTGACAATACTGCTAGGGGAATATCATCTCCCATACAGAAAGTGGGTTCTGAACCTGCGATCGCCATTGGTTGAATCACCATTTCCACATCTTCTGTGGTGTAACCAAAAGCTGTTTGCCGCTGGAGTAAGCTTTGCTTGTCAATATGCAATTGCCCTTGCTCATGACCATTGCCATTTGCTGATGAGGTCTGAGTAATGACCAATGATTTCAAGTCTTGACGGTATTGTTGCAGCCATTTTCCATAGGGATGCTGCTTGGCGATGCGTTGCTTAATCTCCCAATTTTTCAGCACTTCATGATTTACTAAGTCCACGGCAATCATTTGCCCTGGGCCTAGTCTACCTTTTTCTATAATCTTGGCTTCTGGGAAGTCCACTACTCCTGCTTCAGAGGCCACAACAATGTAGTCATCTTCGGTAATTAGATAACGAGCTGGTCTTAATCCATTTCTATCTAGTGTCGCTCCGACTTTTTGACCATCACTAAATACTAAAAGTGCTGGCCCATCCCAGGCTTCTTGTAGACCGCTGTAATACTCGTAGAAATCAACAATTTCTGGATATTCGTTTAAAGAAGGCTGATTTTTGTAAGCCTCTGGAACCATAATCATTAAAGCTTCCAAGGGGCTGCGTCCAGAACGTACCAGCAATTCCAGCACATTATCTAAAGTAGCTGAGTCGCTATTATCAACGTGGACTAATGGCTTAAGTTCGTTAATGCCATCGCCCCACACTGGATGATTCAGGGTAGCTTCTCGTGCCATCATCCAGTTGATGTTACCCAACAAGGTGTTGATTTCGCCATTGTGACCCAAAAGTCGCATTGGCTGAGCTAGCGGCCACTTGGGCATAGTGTTGGTACTAAAGCGGCGGTGATAAGCAGCAAAGGCACTTTTATAAGCTGGATTTTGCAAATCTTGATAAAACTCACCCAATACAGCCGAACGCACCATACCTTTGTAAACAATTGTCCGGCTTGACAAAGAGCAGATGTAAAATTCTTCTGAGACGTTGTGTCGAGCTTTTTCAATGCGGCGACGAGTAATGTACAACTGACGTTCTAGTTCATCGCCGCTTTTATCTTCACAGGCGAAGATTACTTGTTCGATCTGGGGTTGATTTTCTCTTGCTTGTATACCAAGTAGATTAGGTTGTACTGGCACTACTCGCCATCCCAGTACAGTCAATTTTTCTTGGGCAGCTACTTGCTCAACTAGCTTCCTAGCTTTTTGAGCAGCTTGTTGTTCTTGTGGTAAGAATATCATCCCCACAGCTTTGTTGCTAGTACATCGCAATTCCTGGCCTCTTTGGGAAAACTCTTGTTGCAACAACTCCCAAGGAATTGCTGTCAATACTCCCGCACCATCTCCAGAATCTTGGTCTGCACTACAACCTCCCCGATGTTCTAGACAGGTTAAAGCAGCTAAAGCTTTTTCGACAATTTCGTGGCTGGCATGATTTTGGCGATGAGCAATGAAACCTACACCACAGGCATCTCGTTCCTCTACTAACCACCTTTGCCCCTGGCTGGTATTTCTTGAGTCAATGTCTGCTGTGATTTTCTGGTCTTGATTCATCGATTTATTATTCATACCATGTACCTGAACTATTGAGTTACCAATTTTGCCACTACTTATGAGAAAAATTTTTCAATTTAGCGGAGCCAAAATACATCAACACTGCTGAAAATTTAGGGAAAAAAAATTTTAACTTCGGTTTTACTTTTTAGTTAACCTGTGTTAAAATTTTTACGTAATTTTATGTATTTATACTATGATCCGACAAGTCATTTCTGCCAAGACATTGTGATTGCCCTGACATTTTTTCTCTTATACTGTGAAGCTAAGTATTTTCTCAATTCCCTCTTTCCAGATGCATATTAGCTACTTGCTTTGGCTCATTTTATATAAATCACTTAACGCTGCACTAGGTTTGAAAATCAAAATTATCCCGATCTAGCAATAAAATCAGCGTATTACAACATATACCCATTTGACAATTCCCAAAAATTTCTCTTTACCAGTCGCCACCTGTCTCACTAGCAATTACGCCCCATTGGAGTAGCAACAGTCGCAACTAACAATGAGGATTAAATATCCTAATCCAGTTTTGATAACCAACACTACCGTGTATAGTGCGGCCGCTATTAGTGCAAGTTAGAACACTTGCTTACAGTCGTTTAGGCAGCTAAATTACTTTTTCTCTTTACAAGAGACAACAATCCAATATATAGATTATCATGTTTTTTCGCAAAAAAACTGATATTTTTATCTTTGCAAATAATTAGTTAGTTTATACCTTGGGTGATAGTTTTGAAAAATACCTAGTAAATTATGGTAAAAGTGCCGAATTGTTGCCAACAACAATACTCCTGTGTGATGTCACTAATTGGGAATGCGAAGTTAATGCAAGCTACTTTGTCATCACTACTTTTGACAGTGGTCTGCTTAGCTACTACCCATGTTAACGCCCAGGAGTCCCTAAAAAACGATCGTCAAATACCAAGGTTAACTTCACAGACGCCGACATCTCCTTTACCAGCAGTGTCATCGCCTTTGTCTGGTAATCAAATTTCTCTAAATGGGCGTACCTTGTCAGGAACTTGGTTACAGCGACCTGGAACAGCCAACCAAATCACAACTCACATCAGTGACGGCGCATTCCGGCAATTAATAGGAGTAAATTTTTTAAACAGTAGCGATTGGACTAGGCAACCAATACAATGGTTCTCCTTGGCGAGCAAGCCATTAGTTTTAAGCACTACCTTACTAAAGGGATATCGCTATCTAGATATTACGAATTTTGCCCAAGCAGCAGGATGGCAAATCCAAGCCAATGGTAACACCTTAGCGATCGCCACCCCAAAAGCCCAAGTAACTAACATTGTTCAAAACCAGCAACCTTCAGATGTAAGTCTTCGTCCTTTGCAACCAACTCGGATTGTTGTGGATTTAGATCGTCTAACTCCTTGGCAAGTTGCACAAGGAGCAACTGTGAAAACAATTCCCACTGCATCCCCAGACCCAGACACACCACCACCAAAATCCACCACACCACCAAATCGCGAGTGGACGGTTACCCTGGATGCAATGGCCGATCCCGCATTAATACAACGCTATACTCCCCAACCACCACCAACACTACTGCCAGATCTACTCAAACAATTATCGCCACTTACACCACCAATACCAGCTCCAGAACCATTAATTCAAAAAGTAGAAGTGGTGAAGAACCAAACCATTATTCGCTTGAGCGTTCCCTTTGGTTTATCACCTCAAGTGAGTACTGTAGCAAACCCCCATCGCCTCATTATTGACATTCGACCCGATCCTTTAGAAGAGCGAGATATTACTTGGGCACCAGGATTACGCTGGCGACAGCGTTATATTAACTTGGGTGCAGAACGCTTTCCGGTGGTTTGGCTAGAAATTAATCCCCGTAGAGTTGGGTTAACCTTAAAACCAATGTGGGTTAGTCCTAACACACTTATTGGTACTGCTCCCTTAATTCAAACAGCACAACGTTACTTAGCGGTAGCTGCAATTAACGGTGGTTATTTTAACCGCAATAACAGATTACCCTTGGGTGCAATTCGCCGAGATGGTCAGTGGTTATCAGGCCCTATTCTCAACCGAGGAGCCATCGCTTGGAATAATTCCGGTCAATTTTACTTCCATCGCCTCACTTTAGAAGAAACTTTGATCGCTACCAATAACCAACGCTTACCAATTCTCTTTCTCAATAGTGGTTATGTCCAAAGTGGTATTGCTCGTTATACTCCTGCTTGGGGAACTACTTACACACCTCTAACAGACAATGAAATTATCCTAGTGGTACAAAAAAATCGAATTACTAATCAGCTACCAGGCGGCAAAGTTGGCGAGCAGGCGATTCCTATTCCTCTGGATGGGTATCTGCTAACGTTACGCGCCAGCGCTACTGCTAGTGCCCCACAGTTACCTGTTGGCACCACAGTCAGCATTTCCAGCAATACAACTCCTGCTGATTTTAATCGTTATCCCCACATTATTGCAGCAGGGCCACTGTTAATCAAAAATCGTCAAATTGTCCTTGATGCCAAAGCTGAAAAATTCAGCAATGCCTTTATTGCAGAAAAAGCTATTCGTAGCGGTATTTGCACAACGCCAACAGGCACACTAACAATCGCTGCTGTCCATAATCGTGTGGGTGGTTATGGCCCTACCTTGGCAGAACACGCCCAACTACTGCAACAAATGGGGTGTGTGGACGCCCTAAATTTAGACGGTGGTAGTTCCACCAGTCTTTACTTAGGAGGACAACTACTCGACCGTTTTCCGAGTACTGCTGCCCGCGTCCATAATGGTATCGGTATTTTCCTACAAAAATGAGGAATTGGTATCGGAGAATGTGTATTTGAAATATGGATTGAATGTTTGGGATTGAAGAATGTATTTTTCATTAATTTTAATGAATATTATTCTTTATTCCCTATTTCTCAGCCCTTTTTTAAAGTTTACAACAAGCCGCCATTTTGGTTGATGAAGACTTAGTGTAGACCTATATCTTTTAATCAGTGACAGTTTACACCATAGGGATTGATTTTGTTATCTTTAGCAAAGTGCAACGAAATTCTGGTTTTTCAGGTAGCGAGATAGCACCAGAATTGTTCATCAAAATTTTAAGAGTACTGATGGTTTGTTATGTCTTCAAATGAGGTTACTATGGCTCGATATCAAGAAATTACACAGACTGAGACTCTACACATATCTCCAGCTATTAGTTCCAAAAGTATTGCTACCACTGAGTTACGTCCTTGGGGTGCTTTTACAGTCTTGGAAGAAGGACGTGGATACAAAATCAAGCGCATCGAAGTCAAGCCTGGACACCGCCTCAGTTTACAAATGCATCATCATCGCAGCGAACACTGGATTGTCGTCTCTGGTACAGCTAGGGTAATTTGTGGCGAGCAAGAAGTATTATTGAGTAATAATGAGTCAACTTATGTACCCCAATGTACAGCTCACCGTTTAGAGAATCCTGGCGTGATTCCTTTGGTGTTGATTGAGGTACAAAATGGTGAATATTTGGGCGAAGACGATATTATTCGCTACCAAGACGATTATGCTCGTACCAAGGATTAGGATCAAAAGAGCGTCATAGAAGCTCTAAATTGAAAATAGAATACATTTTTGTGCAAATCGTCTTTAGTAACTACTGCATGTTATGAGTCCCTGCCTAGTTAAGGTGGGGAGTGCATTATTTTATTGAAGAAGACACAAAAAGTAAGGCAGTGACGCAATAGCAGTCCTAGCGGTTTACGTCGGTTGCGTTAGCGACGCAGGAGCGTCACTGCCGAACCCAAAGGGTCATATAAATGTAGTAATATGTAATCAGAGCCATAAATCTGTTGAGTAAGTATTTAGTGAAGTCAAAATCGATCGTCTTCATCTGAATAAAACAAATAACTCAACATTTCCCACCTCTAAAGCAAAATTGCTCGTTGACAAGAATGTTCATTTGTCCTTTGAAGTTTAATTTTTTAGTGTATAAATAAATTCTCTCAATATGCGAATTGAAGCGTATTTATACATAAAATTTCGGTAAGTGCAGCATTTTTGGGTCAACTAATCTGTAAAATAAACGTAGGTTATTCAGTTGCAAAAACGAATTTCATGATTCATCTGAGTCAAGCAGCCGCGAGTGAAATCGTGCGAATTAAGTCCAAGCAGCAGCCAAATGTCTTGTTTCGATTAGCAGTAAAACCAGGTGGTTGTTCAGGTTTTTTTTATGATATGTCCTTCGATGAAGCAATAAAAGTTGGCGATCGCATTTTTGACTTCGACGAACTGCAAGTAATTGTAGATGCCCAAAGCCTAAATCAACTCAACGGTTTGACAGTAGATTATTCAGAAGACTTGATGGGTGGTGGTTTTCGCTTTCATAATCCCCAGGCGATCGCTACATGTACCTGTGGCAATTCTTTTTCCATAAGTAATTAGTCATTGGTAATTACTGATTTGCGCTTTACAAATGACTAGGGACAAATAACAATTGACATAAAATCCAAAAAAAAGATATAATCAGGATTTGTTAAAACTTAGACCATAAGCAGCTTTACGCGCTGTAACTCATGCCAACAATACAGCAGCTAATACGTAATGAACGCGAACAAGCGCGTCAGAAAACCAAGTCCCCGGCTCTGAAACAATGCCCCCAACGTCGGGGAGTTTGTACCAGAGTATACACGACCACACCAAAGAAGCCTAACTCAGCTCTACGCAAAGTAGCAAGGGTAAGACTTACCTCTGGTTTTGAAGTTACAGCTTACATTCCAGGGATTGGTCACAATTTGCAAGAACACTCAGTTGTCATGATTCGTGGCGGTCGGGTTAAGGACTTACCAGGCGTGAGATACCACATTATCCGTGGCACCTTGGATACAGCCGGAGTCAAAGACCGCAAGCAAGGCCGTTCCAAGTATGGAACCAAGCGTCCCAAAGAAGTGAAAAAATAGGATTAGGCGATTAATCGCGCTAAACACGATTAATCGTCTGTTCTAGAAAGGCTCAGGGAAAAAAAAGCGAACGCCACTTGTGTTCTTGCAACAGTCATCAAGACTGTTTTATTTGTTTGAAGCAATCAAGCAAGCTACACCCTACACTCAGCGAGCAAGTGTAGAATTTCTGAGGAGAATGCTGTAAAAATAGCAGAATTCTCGTTTAGACATTAAGGTTTAGAATCTTGTCGCCTTGAGTATTCAGTTGCTCTTAGCAAGTCAAGCAATTTGAGATTTGTGATTTGAGATTGATCGAAATTTCAAGAAAATGAAACTTACACGCTCTTGATTTTTGATTTGTTCTAACCGTTCGGTTAAGGGCATATTAACGAAAAATTTTAATCCAAAATCCAAAATCCAAAATCCAAAATTGGCAGCTGTAACGCTCAAAAAATGAGGAAGTCTGAGGGTTGGGTTCCACCGCTTTTAGTTTCCGGTGTCTGATAGCATATAAAATCGTTGCCAAATCCGAATTAAAGGTGAAGTATGTCTCGTCGTGGTGTAATTCAAAGGCGCCCAGTTCCGTCTGACTCCGTATATAATAGTCGCCTTGTGAGCATGATGATCAGGCGGATCATGCGTCATGGCAAGAAATCCCTTGCTGCCAGAATTGTTTATGATGCATTAAAGACCATTGAAGAACGCACTGGTAATAATGCCTTAGAAACTTTTGAAAGAGCGGTGCGGAACGCTACGCCTTTAGTAGAAGTCAAGGCTCGACGAGTAGGTGGAGCAACCTACCAAGTACCAATGGAAGTGCGTTCCGAACGGGGTACTACCCTAGCACTCCGTTGGCTGGTGCAATTTTCTCGCTCTCGACCAGGGCGCACAATGGCAAGCAAACTAGCAAATGAGTTAATGGATGCTGCTAACGAAACTGGAAATGCAATTCGTAAGCGGGAAGAAACGCATCGGATGGCCGAAGCTAACAAAGCATTTGCACATTATCGTTACTAGCTAGAAAAACGATATATCGTAATCCTCAAGCGGTATATCGTCAGATTTACAAAAAAAGCGGTTTTCCGTAAAAGTATAGAATCTTAACAAAGAGTAATATACAAGATATCATGAGGCCAAAACAATAGGAGGTAATTGTGGCACGCACGATCCCGCTAGAGAAAGTACGCAACATCGGTATTGCGGCGCACATAGATGCGGGCAAAACAACAACAACAGAGAGAATATTATTTTACTCTGGGATAATTCATAAGATTGGCGAAGTTCATGAAGGAACTGCCGTCACAGACTGGATGGAGCAAGAGCGGGAGCGGGGAATTACCATTACTGCTGCTGCTATCAGTACCAGCTGGAAAGATCATCAAATTAACATTATCGATACTCCGGGTCACGTAGACTTCACCATTGAAGTTGAGCGTTCCATGCGCGTGTTGGATGGTGTAATCGCGGTATTTTGTTCTGTGGGCGGGGTACAACCGCAATCTGAGACAGTGTGGCGTCAAGCAGACCGCTACAAAGTGCCTCGGATCGCCTTCATCAACAAGATGGATCGTACAGGAGCGAACTTTTATAAAGTTCACGAGCAAATGCGCGATCGCCTGCGGGCAAATGCGATCGCTATTCAACTGCCAATTGGTAGCGAAAACGACTTCAAGGGCATTGTTGACTTGGTAAGGTTGCGTGCCTATATCTATAACAACGACCAAGGAACTGATATCCAAGAAGCGGATATCCCCACCGACTTGCAAGAACTGGTAGAAGAATACCGTACCAAGCTCATCGAAGCAGTAGCAGAAACCGATGACGATCTGATGAGTAAGTACTTCGATGGCGAAGAACTTACAGAAGATGAAATCCGTACTGCTCTACGTAAAGGTACAATTGCAGGTACGATTGTGCCAGTACTTTGTGGCTCGGCATTTAAAAATAAAGGCGTACAGTTAATGCTGGATGCAGTTGTAGATTACCTACCTGCACCAAGTGAAGTGCCGCCAATTCAAGGCATACTGCCCAATGGCGATACTGTTGAACGGCGGGCTGATGACAACGAACCCCTATCAGCTCTGGCATTCAAGATTATGGCCGACCCTTACGGGCGTCTGACATTTGTTCGAGTTTATTCTGGTGTGCTGAAAAAGGGTAGCTACGTCCTCAACGCTACTAAGAATAAAAAAGAACGGATTTCTCGCTTAGTTCTGATGAAGGCAGATGAACGGCAAGATGTCGAAGAATTGCGTGCGGGCGATTTGGGAGCAGCCCTGGGATTGAAAGACACCTTGACAGGTGACACGCTGTGTGATGATGGTTCGCCAGTAATTCTGGAATCTCTATTCATTCCTGAGCCTGTAATCTCGGTAGCGGTTGAACCCAAAACCAAGAATGACATGGACAAACTGTCCAAAGCTCTGCAATCTCTCTCAGAAGAAGACCCAACCTTCCGCGTCAGCGTCGATCCAGAAACTAACCAAACCGTAATTGCTGGGATGGGAGAACTACACCTAGAAATTCTGGTAGACCGGATGTTACGCGAATTCAAAGTGGAAGCAAATGTGGGTGCGCCCCAAGTAGCTTACCGCGAAACAATTCGTAAGCATGTAACCAGAGTCGAAGGTAAATTCATCCGCCAAAGCGGTGGTAAAGGTCAATACGGTCACGTAGTGATCGATTTAGAACCCGGAGAACCTGGCAGCGGCTTTGAGTTCGTCTCCAAAATTGTTGGTGGTGTCGTACCTAAAGAGTACATTAGCCCCGCAGAACAAGGAATGAAAGAAAGTTGCGAAAGCGGGTTTTTAGCTGGATATCCGTTGATTGATGTCAAAGCGACATTGGTTGATGGGTCATACCACGATGTGGACTCTTCAGAAATGGCTTTCAAAATTGCTGGCTCAATGGCAATGAAAGAAGCTGTGCTTAAAGCTTCACCAGTACTATTAGAGCCTATGATGAAAGTTGAAGTGGAAGTTCCTGAAGATTTTATGGGGAACGTCATTGGCGACCTCATCTCTCGTCGGGGGCAGATTGAAAGCCAAAGCACTGAACAGGGACTCTCGAAGGTGGCATCTAAAGTTCCACTGGCAACCATGTTCGGCTACGCCACTGATATCCGGTCGAAGACCCAAGGTCGGGGTATCTTCACAATGGAGTTCAGCCATTATGAAGAGGTACCCAAGAGCGTAGCTGAAACTATCATTGCAAAAAGCAAAGGGAACGCTTAATTAAAAAAGGAAACAAGGATTCATGGCACGCGCAAAGTTTGAAAGGACTAAACCCCACATTAATATCGGTACAGTTGGTCACGTTGACCACGGTAAAACCACATTAACAGCAGCCATCACCATGACCTTGGCGGCTCTGGGTCAGGCTGTAGCTAAAGGCTACGACCAAATCGATAACGCGCCAGAAGAAAAGGCACGGGGTATTACCATCAATACCGCTCACGTAGAGTATGAAACCGAAAAGCGCCACTATGCTCACGTAGACTGTCCCGGACACGCTGACTATGTGAAAAACATGATCACCGGTGCAGCGCAAATGGATGGTGCCATCCTTGTAGTTGCTGCTACCGATGGTCCTATGCCCCAAACCCGCGAACACATCCTGCTGGCAAAACAGGTAGGGGTTCCCAGTCTGGTTGTCTTCTTAAACAAAGAAGACTTGATGGATGACCCAGAACTGCTGGAACTAGTGGAACTAGAACTGCGGGAATTGCTTTCTAGCTACGATTTCCCTGGTGATGATATTCCCATCATCAAAGGTTCTGGTCTGCAAGCTCTGGAAGCAATGACCAAAAATCCCAAGACCCAACGGGGAGAAAATCAGTGGGTAGACAAAATCTACGAACTGATGGATGCTGTTGATTCTTACATCCCCACTCCAGAGCGGGATGTTGATAAGCCTTTCCTGATGGCTGTAGAAGACGTATTTACCATCACAGGTCGTGGTACAGTGGCTACTGGACGTATCGAAAGAGGCAAAGTCAAGGTCAACGATACTGTAGAACTAATTGGTTTGAGAGAAACTCGTACCACCACCGTCACCGGGATCGAAATGTTCAAGAAAAGCCTTGATGAAGGCTTGGCTGGGGATAACGCCGGTGTACTGCTACGCGGTCTGAAAAAAGAAGACGTAGAGCGCGGTATGGTAATAGCCAAACCTGGTTCGATTACACCTCACACTCAATTTGAAGGTGAAGTTTACGTATTAACTGACAAAGAAGGTGGTCGGAAAACACCATTCTTCGCTGGTTACCGTCCTCAGTTCTACGTGCGGACAACAGATGTGACCGGCACCATTAAAGCCTTTACCTCAGATGATGGCAAAGATGTAGAAATGGTGATGCCAGGTGATCGCATTAAAGTGACTGTAGAATTGATCAACCCGATCGCTATTGAACAAGGAATGCGCTTCGCTATTCGCGAAGGTGGTCGCACCATCGGTGCTGGTGTCGTCTCCAAAATTTTGAAATAGCACCTTTTTGCTCATAACAAAGGAGCAGAGATGGTATACTTCCACTCTGCTCCTTTCTCTTCCTTGAAATAAAGGGAGTAGGGAGTAAAAAAAAAGATACCGAAACTCCCTTCCCCGTTTACCACTCCCCTAATTACGCAGAACCTGGACAACTAAAGATGGCAACTCTACAGCAGCAGAAAATTAGAATTCGCTTACAAGCTTTTGACCGACGCTTATTAGATACATCTTGCGAGAAGATTGTAGACACCGCTAACCGCACCAATGCTACAGCGATCGGCCCTATTCCTTTACCGACAAAACGCCGAATCTACTGCGTGCTGCGATCGCCTCACGTAGACAAAGATTCGCGGGAACATTTTGAAACCCGCACTCATCGCCGGATTATTGATATTTACCAGCCATCTTCTAAAACTATTGATGCTTTGATGAAATTAGATCTTCCATCTGGTGTAGATATCGAAGTCAAACTTTAATTAGTTATTAGTCATTAGTTATTGGTCATTAGCAATTTGTCAATAAACAAAGGACAAAGGATAAATGACAAAAAAACTAATGAAATTAGTATGAATATTTACTTTGC
>Ga0314810_100004_pt1 | contig 31656 bp, 27 predicted proteins | sample STEome_8_FD_202331 | JGI IMG/M metagenome (GOLD analysis project Ga0314810, IMG submission 202331) | Metatranscriptome of soil surface biofilm microbial communities from soil inoculated with nitrogen-fixing consortium DG1, State College... ... | reverse complement strand
TGGGGAAGTGGGGAGGTGGGGAGAGAGGGGGGAAGGGGGAGTGGGGGGAGTGGGGGGAGTGGGGGGAAAGATTTCTTCCCCATCCTCCCACACCTCCCACACCTCCCACACCTCCCACACTTCCTGCTTGCCCCATACCCATTTATGCTGCTTTTTCTTCGTTTTGCAATGCTAAACGAGCAAGTCCGTAACAAAGTATGGCGTTGGCGATGAGAAATAGACGTGCTAAATTAACGTTTCCAAATCCCCAAACTGCTGGGTCGTAAATAGCACTTACTGTTAAGCAGGCTGCTACTCCCAGTGTTGAACCTATGGCAAACCATTTCCAACTGGGATGTCCTAACAGTAATGCCATTAAGACAATGGGAATCAATACGCTGGCAAATAAGGGATTTAATGCATCAGTTCCTTGGAGGGTATTGCCGAGTTCGGGAATTGAACTGCCGAAAACCCGGAAAGGCCATTGGGGAAGGTCAAAGATATAAATTCCCTTGAGGAAAAATAACCCAGAACTGCCAGCAATTAAACCACTGGACAAAGACCAACTCCAAGTGAAGGGGAAGTAAACCCGTAAAAACCAAGCCAGTAGGTAAGAACCAATGACCATTAAAATTTTGGGTAACAGTGCTACTGCACCACCGTCAATCCAAAAGCCAGGATTCAAGTAGCCGTTGTCTCTTAACCACCGGAAGAAATCTTGGAAACTGATTTGCCCTCCAACAGCTAGTTTCACTGCTGCTTCTGCATTCAGTTGTCCTGCGCCATAATAATTCAAACCATCATCTTGGATAACTCGTGCTGATTGTTTGAGGACTTTTAAAATTTCATCTGGTTCTTTAATACCACTAGCTTTGATTAATGCCGCCACACCAGCAACGTGAGGGGAAGCCATGCTTGTACCTTGGAAACCAAGAAATACGCCTTCGCCTTTTTCGTTAATGGTTTCTTGCAGAATCTTACCAGCTTCGCTACCACCGGGAGCTGAGATATCGACCCCTGCACCAAAGTTGGAATAAGGTGCTTTTTCGCCGTCCGGGCCGATGGCTGAAACGCCGATGACATGAGGATAACGCGCCGGATAACTTGCCCCGTTGGCGCTTTCATTACCTGCTGCGGCAATGATGACTACACCTTTTCTATGGGCATATTCGATCGCTTCTTTCATTAACTTGCTTTCACCACCACCACCCAAGCTCATATTAATCACATCTGCGCCTTTATCGGCAGCAAATTTAATCGCTTCGGCAATATCGGCTACAGTACCGCCACCATAGGCACTCAGTACCTTCAGTGGCATCAAACTGGCTTCATAAGCAATTCCAGCTACGCCATATTTGTTATTTGTGGCTTGGGCAATGGTTCCAGCAACGTGAGTACCATGACCGTTATCGTCATCAGCTTTTTCTCTGTCGTTGACAAAATCATAGCCTTTGACAAATTTAGTCTCGTATAAGTCGCGCACCTTGGTAATCCCAGTGTCAATCACTGCAACGGTGACACCACTACCTTTGGTTTGACTCCATGCGCCTTCGATGCCAATTTTGTGCAAGTTCCACTGCTTGCTGTAATATTGGTCATTGGGGCCAGTTAATGAGAGATTTACCTCATCGTTTTCTTGGGGTCGCAAAAATTCTCCCAGCCAAGCGGCTTCACCTGGTTGTGGAATCTTTCTGTAGATATAGTTTGGCTCTATGAATTCTGTAACTTGGGCAAACTGAGATTTTTTTAGTTCTTGGAGTCGCTGTCCATCGCCCTTGATAATATAGACATTATCCTTGGCAGAAAACTTGTTGTCTAATTGGGGTGTAACGTTGTATTGTTTAGCGATCGCTTGTAAATTCTGTTCCACCACAGTTGATGGAATATCTTCACGAAAATTAAGCAAAATCGTCTCAAAATCACCTTTAACTGCCAGTCCCTGAAAATTCAGAAAACCAAATACGGCAGCTCCTAGCCCAATGACAAACAAGCACAATAATATAAGCTTTCTCATATTAACTCATCACCGCTTTTTGCCAGTTTTCTCCCTACCATAACTTATCTGTGACCCTTGTTGGTGTAATTTGCACTTTAGTTTACCTTCACTTCATTAACTCAGGACTCTTCAAACAATGGAACATGGTCTTTTATGGTTACCTCTGTTAGCAATGTTTTTCTGGCTAGCTTGGCAAGGCTCAAGGGAGTATCAAAAAGTTGAAGCCTATCGTGCTTGGGCAGAGCAATTTGAACGGGCTAAGTATGATATTTATTCAGTGTTAGGTCAAAAAGGAAACTCTATAACCTGGGGTAAACCCACACCCCAAGGGCCGATTAAGTTAGAAACATTTTCTTTAATTAATGTCCAAGAAATACATCTTTTAGTAGATGGCAAATTAATAAATGTTGAGAATTTACCAAAAAAAGGTCGTTCTATAGAGTTAGAGTTTGTCTTTTACCAATCCACTGACTCAGTGCGCGTTCCGTTTACAGAAATTCCTTTAGCGGCGGAATGGGCCAAGTTTTTAAATTTAGGATTAGCAAATTGGCGATCGCAAACTAACGAGTAGCTGTAATCTCAAATCTGGCTAATTGTTAAGTTTTTGCAACATAACTAATTGATAGAAATCATACCAAATTGGTAAGGTAGTTGACTCATGACTATTAATTGTTAACTGTCAACCGCCAACGGTTAACAGTCAACAATCTTCTATGGAATATTGTTTTATTTGCAAGTCCCCAACTGAACTAAATAGTCATAAAAGTTGTAGAAGCTTGAGCTATAAGTATACTTGCACTCACATTATCCAACTTCGCCAACACTTGATTGTCAGAACTATCTAGAATGAAGGCTTGACTTGCTTTTTGCTGTATCACTAATTGACCAAATTGCAGACCACCTGAGAGAGCAATTTTGTCTTTACCTACTTCAAAGTCAAGAATTGAGTCAGTACCCTCGCGTGAAGCCAACACAAAAATATCATTACCATAACCTCCTGTGAGTACATCGTTACCTGAACCGCCATAAAGCCAGTCATTGCCTGCGCCTCCGTAGAGTTTGTCATCGCCAATACCACCAAATATGGTATCGTTGTCATTATTACCGGAGAGATAGTCGTTACCACTATCGCCATAGAGCAAGTCATCACCATCACTTCCCCAGAGAGTATCGTTTCCATCACCTCCGAAAAGTTGGTCATTTTTGAGATTACCTACGATGGTATCCGATCCCCCAAAGCCATAAATCTTGTTGGCTGGGGCATTGCCTTGTAATAACTCGGAACGGCTGGTGCCATTGAGAATTGGAATTTCCGGAGTAGGAGCGGGTTTAATTATGCCGGTAATAGCAAAGTCAAAAGGACTTTCATTACTATCGTTGTTGCTAAGAATCAAACTACCACTATAGGTTCCAGGTGTATTAGTGTTGAGTGCCACAGTGATGGTGGTGGAAGCATTTGCAGCCACACTAGTGGGTAAAGTTCCTACTAAACTGAAGCCATCAGGAAGTTCAAGATTACTTAAGTTGAGTGCAGCTGTGCCGATGTTCTGAATAGTAAAGGTTTCAGTTAGGGTGTTACCGACAATGGTGTTGCCAAAATCAATGGTGGTCATACCATCTGCAATATCAACTGTGCCGTTGAGAACTTGGATTTCTGGAGTAGGAACAGGTTTGACTGTGCCACTGATGGCAAAGTCAAATGTGCCTTCGTCAATATCGTTGTTGCTAAGAATCAAAGTGCCACCATAAGTCCCAGGTGTGGTGGTGTTGAGTGCCACAGTGATGGTGGTGGAAGCATTGGCAGCCACACTAGTGGGTAAAGTTCCCACTAAACTAAAGCCATTTGGTAGTTTGAGGTTACTTAGATTTAGTGCAGCAGTACCAGTATTTTTAATGGTAAAGGTTTTGGTAAGAGTGTTACCAACGATGGCATCACCAAAGCTGATGGCTGTTGTAGTTCCATCTGCAATATCAACTGTGCCGTTGAGAACTTGGATTTCTGGAGTGGGAACAGGTTTGACTGTGCCACTGATGGCAAAGTCAAAGGTGCCTTCGTCAATATCGTTGTTGCTGAGAATTAGAGTGCCACCATAAGTCCCAGGTGTGGTGGTGTTGAGTGCCACAGTGATGGTGGTGGAAGCATTGGCAGCCACACTAGTGGGGAGAGTTCCCACTAAACTAAAGCCATTTGGTAGTTTGAGGTTACTTAGATTTAGTGCAGCAGTACCAGTATTTTTAATGGTAAAGGTTTTGGTGAGAGTGTTACCAACGATGGCATCACCAAAGCTGATGGCTGTTGTAGTTCCATCTGCAATATCAACTGTGCCGTTGAGAACTTGGATTTCTGGAGTAGGGCTTTTAATATTTGGGGCTTCATAGGCACCAATATCAACCACTGCCGTGCCATTGCCATCCCCATCGTGAGGAGTTCTACCAGTTACATTATTGAAGGCATTGGAACCAGCATCAATGGCAGCACTTCCAGGCTTGAGTGCAAAATTACGAGCCGCAGCATTCACAAATCCAGGATCTTTACCCAGAATAAAATTAGTTCCTTTTTTGTTGTAATTGCTAGTGTTGTAAATCAAATTGTAGTCAGCTTTGATATTTGTAGCTGAGCCACCAACAACATATGAATTGCCATTATTACCCGCATACATAATGTTGTTTACAACATTCACATTATCTGATACACCACTAATTAAAATTTCACCAGAGGCTTTCAATTCAGGATGTTGTGAATTCTGATAAGTCGTGTTGTTTACTACATCAACATTGGAACTTTTAAATACTTGGATACCAGCGCCACCATTGTTATAAGAAATGTTGTTGGCAATTAAAATTTTACCTTTATATGCCTGATTATCTAAACCTAGACTGTTGGCAGCATCAATCATGATGCCATGTCCTTCAGTAATTCTTTGTGCTTCCCACCAAGGAATGTAAGTATAATTATTGAAACTTACATTATTACGGATAATAATTTTGTAATCTGTGGTGTTATTGTCTAAATTTCGATTATTGAGAGTGGTGATGGCATTTGACCCCCAAGGACTATACCAGCATGTTTCAGAAACAGTATTGTTTTCAATGATGATATAGTCAGCTTCTTTAGTTGAAATTCCACCAGCAGGAAATTTAGTAATAGTGTTGCCACGAATTGTAATGTGGTGAGAACTATTATTTGATTTATCTGGTTGAATGTAAATTCCCGCTCCATTAGTGAGTGGATTGTTTAAATTATTTTGTTGAGACTTTGCATACTCTAATGTAATTTGGTCGTTGGCACCAACCATCGTGATACCCTCAATCACGATGTAGGATGAACCTGCAATATTAATGGCTTGGAAATTAGTTGATTTGATTAGAGGATTATGGCCGGGTAAGGCTTTGAATGTAATTGGTGCGTCTTCAGTACCGTGTTTTTGATTAATATTTAGAACCGGGGTGTTAGGGTATTTACTTTGTTCGTAAGTACCGTTCATAACGTACACCGTATCGCCTGCTTTCACTACGTCTGCGGCTTTTTGCAGAGTACGAAACGCTGCTCCTTTTTTCAAACCATCATTCTTATCGTTACCTGTTCCAGAAACGTAGTATACCTTGCCAGCCATAGTTGTAGTCCAAGAATGTGTAAGTAAATTGATATGAAACTCTTAGCAACTCAGTTCATTGCTATGTAGTTATCTGAATCGATGTCTTTTGAGATTTTTTGCAACAGCAATAGTTGTCCGATGGCAACTTAAAATTGCATCGGTTATAAAAATGCTGTTGTCAAATTGGAAATTTTTTTCTCTTGTCAACCGCTGATGGTTGAGCCAAGGATATAAATACTGTCAATCGTCAAGCTGTTGTTGAGGAAAATCGGACGATTAGTGCATTTATCTGCTCGATCGCCTGAGAGTCGAATCAAATCTCATTTCTACTGCGTGGACGCAGCCCGACGTAGGCATCGCTGGTACTATAATTTGGTACGGTCTTCATATGTGTTATCTAAATCCTGTGAACTTTATCCGTTGTCTGAGGTCAGAAGTTGCCAATTTGGCATGGGTAAACGCACCCCTGGCTGATAACTGGGGACTTAAAGTTACAGTGGTCAAAGCTGAATTATTTCAAACTTGAGTAGGTTGACCCTTTAAGTTAGGGAATTCCAAAAAATAAATTATTCTGGTTAAAGCATTGACTGTTAACTGTGAACCGTCAACAGTCAACAATTGCAATGGAATATTTTTTGACTTGGAAGTCCCTTAAAGCGACTAATCTAACAACTTAGTCAAACCTGTTTTAATCTGTGTAAGCGAATTTTGTTAACTCAGTTTAGACTAACCTTCACAAACAGTGATTGATATCAGTGAATACTCAGATTTTAGTTAGATTTTTTACAACAAAAGCTAAAAAATATATGGAAGCTTCATGATAATTTCCGTTCATTTGTAGCCAGATATGCAAGTAAAGACGGCTCTATACAACGATTTGATAAAGTTTCTGGCAATGGAATCAATTTGGTTCACAAGGAATTAGGAACTTCCAAGTAAAAAAAGATTTCATGAAAGACAGTTGACTGTTAACTGTGAACGGTCAAGAGTCAACGCTTTAACCGAAATAATTGATTTTTGGAGTTTCCCTATCTATGGTGAAGTTGCACCGGACGCTAAAATCAATTGGAAGCGATCGATCGCCAAGTAAATATAGCAGATAAGCTATTGGGCTTTGAAATTGCAATGTTTTGCTTGTTAAGTTCGTTGAGTGTTGACGGTTAACTGTCAACCGTCAACAGTGAACATCAAAAGATGTGCAAGTTAAATCCATGACAGTTTAATAGGCTGGAAATCTTTTGGTATCAATGTTTGATGCTCGGTTGATGTCCTAACCTACTTGGTAACTGCCATAACATCTCAGCAGTAATCTTCATAATTATGAACGCCCAAAAAAAACCCAGAGTACCTGTAGCTTTAACCATTGCCGGTTCTGATAGCGGCGGCGGTGCAGGAATTCAAGCTGACTTACGTACCTTTGCTTTTCACTGTGTCCACGGTACTAGCGCCATAACCTGCGTCACAGCACAAAATACTCTGGGAGTGAACAGGGTTGACGCTATACCAGCAGAAGCTGTTGTAGCCCAAATTCAGGCAGTAGTTCAAGATATTGGCGTACAAGCTGCCAAAACGGGAATGTTGCTCAATCAAGAAATTATATTTGCTGTCGCCCAGCAAGTGGAAACTTTACAAATTCATAACCTGGTAGTCGATCCGGTAATGGTGTCACGTACAGGGGCACAATTGATTGATGATGAGGCTGTGAAGACTCTACGGCATACACTTATTCCCAAAGCAGCTATTATCACGCCCAATCGCTATGAAGCCCAAATTTTGAGTGGTTTAGAAATATATTCCTTAGAAGATATGCAAGCCGCCGCAGAAATTATTCACAAAACTCTGCGAACAAAGGCTGTTTTAGTTAAGGGTGGAGGTATGCAAGGAAATTTGCGTGGCGTTGATATCTGGTTTGATGGAGAAAAATTAGAAATTTTGACTACAAAGCAAGTAGAGACAACAAATACCCACGGTACTGGTTGTACTTTATCAGCTGCGATCGCCGCTAATTTAGCCAAGGGAAAAAACTTGTGGTCAGCAGTTCAACAAGCAAAAGAATATGTCACTACCGCACTGACCTGTGCCTTAGATATTGGCGAAGGACAAGGCCCCGTAGGACACTTTTTTCCATTGTTGGAACTGGGGATTGGGGAATAGGAGACAAGGGAGACAAGGAGCAGGGGAAAAGGTTAAAGGAAAAAGGGAAAAGGAATAAATTTAATGTTTCTCCTTTCCCCATACCCCATGCCCAATAAAAAATCTTTGCCGTCTGGTCATTTTTCTATTATTCTTGGGCATAGTTTCAGGGCTAACTTTCTCTGTTAGCATCTCTGTACGATCTAATCACTTTTATTTTTAATACCAAGCCCCATGCGAACAACCACAGGTTCTGTTCACAGGAATTCGTCAACACGGACTACTCAACCCTATCCTCCCTCTGTACCATTATCTGTATACCGGGAATTGTCAATGGAGTTGCAAGCAACTCAAGCAAAGCTAGATGCACTGACGACCAAAAACCAGCAATTAACACAAGAAAATCAACTACTACGCCAAGAAATCGCCAAAGTTGTTGAGTCTTTTTCACACTTACAACATTTTGTAAATTCCTATGGGATGTTTAAGGAACAAAAAGCTTCTCAAACTTCTGGCAATGTTAAAACTGCCCGCAAGCAGCAAGTCACACAAGCACGTCCGCCTCAACAAATTTCTCGTCCGCGTCCCTCTCAAAAAAGCCGCCAGGAGTTTTCTACACCTGTGATGGAAATCAATTTCCCTAGACCAGAACCAGTTTTTATAGAAGAACAAGAAGTAAGTTATTATTCTACTGCCCAGCCAGATGCCAAGGAGCTGAACGGCTGGTGGTTAATTATTACCATCTTGTTAATTATGCTTACTGCCTTTACTGCTGGATATTTAATTGTACGTCCCTTGTTTGAACATCAAAAACCTTAGTTGACACTCCCACAGTCAGCAGCAACCTTTGTCGCTATTGTCAAATTTCTCTTTCATCAATGTTTTAAACATCTCGTCGGATCTACTCAATAGCAGAATTTATCTATTTTTAGGTCACAAACACCAGATATTTCAAAGAATGCTATTTGATAGCAACTTCCTCACATCACAAGTTCATTGAGGCTGTTTCTGGCTTCAAAGCACTCACACCAAACATTTACAATTTGAAAAAAGTGGCAATTATTACATATGTTTTAGCAAAGGCGCTACTAGTTACAGTTTCAGACAAGAGATCTGGTTAGATATATAAACGAAGCTAGTAAAAGTTACAAGTCAAAGAAATGAAAAAAGTAGAAGCTATTATCCGCCCATTTAAGCTTGATGAAGTGAAAATTGCCTTGGTTAACGCTGGAATTGTTGGGATGACGGTTTCTGAAGTCCGGGGGTTCGGACGCCAGAAAGGTCAAACTGAACGATATCGGGGTTCTGAGTACACCGTTGAGTTTCTGCAAAAACTCAAAGTGGAAATCGTAGTTGATGATAATCAAGTTGATATGGTGGTGGACAAAATCATCGCCGCCGCCCGCACTGGTGAAATCGGTGATGGTAAAATTTTCATCTCACCTGTTGAGCAAGTAATTCGGATTCGTACTGGCGAAAAGAACACAGAAGCAGTTTAAAAAAGTTAGGAGTTAGGAGTTAGTAGTTAGGAGTGAAGAGTTGGGAGTAAAAAGTTGGGAGTAAAAAGTTGGGAGTAAAAAGTTGGGAGTGAAAAGTTGGGAGTGAAGAGTTACAAATTATGCTAAATCTTCATTCATGATTTTTAAACTACAACTCCTAACTCCCAACTCCCAACTCCTAACTCCCAACTCCCAACTCCTAACTTCTAACTCCCAACTTCAAACTCCAAACTCCTAACTCCCAACTCCAAACTCCTAACTCTTAATTCTTTCCAGTTCCCCAAGTAAAGCTGTAAAAGCCTTACCTCGATGGCTAATTGACCTTTTTAACTCTGGTGTCATTTCGGCAAAGGTCAATTGCTTCTCTGGTACGTAAAAAATTGGGTCATAACCAAATCCACCATCACCACGAGGTGCATGAAGAATTTCGCCACGACAAATACCTTCAGATTGTAATGCGATCGCACCATCCGGACTAGCGATCGCCACTACACACACAAATTGAGCTTGGCGATTTGCTTCGTTACCTAATTCCTTGAGTAATCTCGCAATGCGTTCTGAGTCGGTTTTAGCGTAGCGTGCTGAATACACACCCGGTACGCCATTCAAAGCGTCTACTTCTAAACCAGAATCATCTGCTATCGCCCAGTTTCCTGTGGCTTTGGCAATTTGTGATGCTTTCAAACAGGCATTAGCAGCAAAGGTTTCTCCTGTCTCTTCAATTTCTAATTCTTCAGGTTTGAGGATTAATTCCCAACCAGAATTTGCCAGGTAAGCTTGCATTTCCGGCAATTTACCTGGATTTCCTGTGGCTACTACTAATAATTTGGGCATGGGGCATAGGGCATGGGGCATAGGGCATTGAGCATTTATTCACTAATGACTAATGACTAATGACCAATGACTAATATTTTACTCTGCCCACTGTTTCGCCCAAGCAAGAGTTTGATGGACTTGTTCGAGTGTTGGGGCTTCGCAGTAAAGGCGTAAAACTGGTTCAGTTCCGCTAAAGCGAATCATTAACCAGCTTTTATCGGCGAGGCGGTATTTGTAGCCGTCGATTGTTTGACAATCAATTACTGGTTTGCCGGCGATTTCTTTTAAAGGTTCGGTTTGTAGCTGTTGCAAAAGACGCGATCGCACTTCCATACTGGCTAAGGGTAGATCAATGCGATCGTATGCTGAGTTAAATCCTGTTTGTTGCTGTAAGTGGCGATAATATTCGCCTAAATCTAAACCAGATTCTACGATGGCTTCTAGGACGTACAATGCTGATAGCAGTGCATCGCGTTCGGGAATATGGCTACCATAGCCAATTCCTCCTGACTCTTCGCCACCCAATAAAACTTCTGCTGCTAACATTCTGTCAGCGATGTATTTATAACCAACTGGTGTTTCAAATACTGACAAGTTATGTAGTGCTGCCACAAGAGGTATTAAGTCGGAACCACTAACAGTTTTGACTATTTCGCCTTTAAAGCCGCGCCGTAGGGTTAAGTGGTCGATTAATATCGGAATCAATACTTGAGAACTCAAGAAGTTGGCTTCCCCATCTACAGCGGCAATGCGATCGCAATCTCCATCAAATACTAATCCTACAGATAAACTCGATTGATTTGTTTCTCGGTGAGTTTTAATAACTTCAAATAACTGGGAAAGGTATTTTGGCAAAGGTTCCGGCGCACCACCACCAAATAAGGGGTCGCGTTCGCTGTTGATTTCTTTTACCTTATCCCCTAGTAGTTTTGCCAACCCGCCAGCCGCAGCGCCATGCATGACATCGGCAAACACCGTCAGTTTACCAGAGGCGATCGCTTCTCTAATTTTGGCAATATCAACTTTCTGTTCTAGTGCTTGGGTGTAACTCGGCCAAGGATTGAAGCTTTCTTGCTTGCCTGGAGTAGCTGCTGGTGCTACTCCTTCGGACAACAGTGCTTCTATATCTTTCGTAACTTCTGGCGACACCGACCCACCAAAATAACCCTTGACTTTTAACCCTAAATATGCGCCTGGATTATGACTGGCTGTAATTACTAGTGCGCCTAAGGCATTGAGTTGTTTTGCTGCCCAACTAAAAGCTGGGGTAGGGGCGTAGGTTTCACTGAGTAAAACATCAAACCCGACAGCGGTGACAGCATCGGCCACAGCACGAGCAAAATCTTCCGCCATAAATCGGCGATCGTAACCGACGATTATCGTCCGGCTACCCACCGTAAAATAATATGTATCATATAGTACTTTTGCAGCGACTGGCGCGACTAGAGCTAGGCGTTCAAAGGTGAACTCATCTCCAATTACGCCCCGCCAGCCGTCTGTACCAAACTTGATTGAGTTAGCTACAACTGCCATCTAGGTATCCTAACTGTCTACCTGAGGATTCTAGCATTTATACAGTGTATAAAGTAAAAAAAGCATATAGTATTAACATGTAGTATTCGGCAGTTTCAACACAAAAGTGAGGGAATTTCTAGATCTACAGGTCAAAGGGGTAGTAGTTACAAAAAAATAACAGCAATCATTTCAGATTAGTGTAGTGGGGGGATCTAAACGTGCCTAAAATCACAGCAGAAAATTTTTCAAACAACCTCTTAGATGAAAATAATCAATAATGGTTTCAACTGTCAAAAATTTTACCTTTATGAATAATTTCATATTATTTTTGTTTGAACCACCGGACACTCTAGAGTTCTTAAATATTCTTGTATTTATAATTAGACCGTGTTTTTTGGCAGGAATTATTGCTGGAATAGTTACTTTAATTATTACAATAAAAAAATTCTTTTTTATTGTAAATTTTAGATTATTAATAGAGGCTATAGCAGGATACGAAGGTTTAGTAATCTTCGATATTGAAGGGAAAAATCTAAATGAAATACTTAAAGTAATTATTGGTCTTCATCAAAATTTCCCTGGATTATTTGTTTTGAGTACATCGACTATATCCGGTGTAATAGGTGGAAATATAGCTGTATTTCTGATGAGAAAGGTATTTCGCTGGGCTTAATAAATTCCTGAAATATAATAAAACATTTTTCTATCTGGTGGTAAATGAGCAATTGTCCTCTATAACTTGATTAGACGCGATCGCATTCCTAAAAAATATTAATAAATATTAATAATCCTTAATAGTCTCAACTATTAAGGATTGATGACAGGAGCAAAAACCGCTCAAAAACTTGATTTTTTCTTAAAAATCATCGAGAAACTGACTAAGGCGACTGATTACAGGGTCAACCTCTTGAGGAGGGGCCGGAACAGTATAAGAAGTATTATTTACTACTTCTACTTGACTTGGAGACTGAATAAGCGATCGCTCATTAACAATGAGTGCCAGTTGTGCAACTTGTTGAGAAAGTTGCAGTACGTGGTGTTCCAACGCCTCCAAACGATTAGATCCCTTGGCAAAAAAACGTTCCTCAAGGCCAGCTACTTGACGTTGCAGCTCACCGAGTTGTTGTTCAATCGGTTGTTGTTCAATCGGTGTTGTGGCTGCTGTTTTTGGAGCAGGTCGTACAGATTCCGGTACGCATAAGGATTGCCACAGGGCTTCTTTACATAAGTCGCTGAAAGTTTTTTCGGGTTGTTTCTCCAAATAACTTTCCACTTGTGCTAACAAGCTTTCATCAGCAAGCCCTGGGTTGAACGTGACGGATTTAACTACCTTTTTTGACCATTGGAACATTAGTTTTAAGCCCTAGCAGCGCGAACGGCAGACAATTGCGCCTCTCCATAAATATACTGCCCTAAAGCATTCGCCTGCCGAGAAGGTGCAGATAAATGAGCATTAATCTTTGCTTCCTTGAGCAAACGTTGAACGTCTTCCCAGAAAAATTCACCGCCTCCGCCAGTCAGAATCACATCGGTAACACGTTCTGGCAACCAGGCTAGCACACGGCTGCAAATTTCCCGCGAAAACATCTCTATGAGATTCGGCAGAAAATCATCTAGGTTGGCAGGCTTGCTAGCGCCTTTGGGACGGTAAAAGCGTTCGCCTTTGGGTTTGTTAACAGCTGAAATTAGCGCCAGAGATTGACTATCTGCTCCCTCAATTTCAGCAGCTACTAGTTCATAAAACTTATTCATCCCGAAGTCTTCGCTCTTAGAAGCACCTCTGGCAAAGCGGAAGTTATCTACCATCAAAAGATCGACAGTTTGATGTCCGATATCAACGATCGCCACCGATATTTTTGTAAAATCAGGGCTACCGGGGCTTTTCTTTGGTTGAGCTTCACACCACAGCAAGCTGCCGTAGCCTTCTGGCATCACCCAAACCTTATTTACGTTCAGCGACACAGATTCACCCCGGAAGTTTAACACATGAGGGCCACCTACTTGGCTGATTAACTGCGCTTTTTCTTTCTCAAATTGCTCTAAAGAAAGAAAAGGCAGACCTAGTACAACTGAAATTTCGTCTTTAAGTTTGAAATAGCCGGCACATGCTAGCACCTTAATCAGTGCAGCCTCTACCTTGGATTGTCCTACTCCTAAATTCGCTCCAAAATCTGCCGCTAGTTGACCTACAGCATATCCATTACCTTGATATTCCAGCCACAAATCCATTAAAGGGTCGGTAGCCCGTGCTTCAAAAACGCCACCGCGTACCTGTTCTATGGACATCTGCTTCACGTTGGCAGGTACAAACACAACGCTACCAGGTTCGCGACTGACACAAGTCTTTGTGGAAGTTCTGCCTAAATCAACACTGAGAATAGTTTTCCCGGAACCACCGACTGCCTTTGGAGGAATATTACCAGAAGTATTGATGGGAGTCGTCGATGCTAATGGCTGCCTATTCATCGGTATAGCAGCGGCATTAATGGGGGTGGCGGCGGAAGGTTGGTCTGTCATGAAAGCTCCTAGTTCTAACTTAAATGTAAAAAGTTGTCATGCTCATCTTACAAAAATGCGAGCAACCAGAAATTCTAAGTTGCGTCAAGTGTAGCTAGAAATACGCCAAAAATTAATTCTGGCAATTGCACATCTAGTATTATTTGGCATAGTGTAGGCGAATTTTGGCCAGATGTAACCCCTGCTTTCACTGCTTTCAAACCAAAAGCGCCCCTGTTTACCGTCTAGTGCGTCTTTGCCGACGCTTCAAGATCCAGAAAACAAATGCTAAAACCAAACCCCCAAGCACAATTTTGGACACAGGAGCAAGGTATTCATCCACAAGTTCATACTGACTACCTAATATATATCCTGAGTATGTTAGCAAACCCACCCAAGCTGCGCTACCTAAGGTGCTGTAAATCAGAAATGGTAGCAAGTGCATATTAGCGATCCCTGCGGGAACAGAAATCAAAGTACGGATTCCTGGTACAAGGCGACCAATGAATACTGCTCTGTTACCTTGTCGGTCAAACCAGCCTTTAGCCTTAGTAATATCTTTACTGGATATAGCCAACCATTTACCATATTTGTCAGCCCAAGCTTTCAAGCGATTTTCGCCCAAAAATTTACCTGGATAGTACCAAACAAGCGCGCCTAATACAGAACCCAAAAGTCCTGCAAAAAACACCCCAATGATATTAAGTTTCGCTCCTCCTGGTTGATATGGACTTGCTGTGAATCCAGCCAATGGCATAATTAATTCTGAAGGAATGGGAGGAAAGAGGTTCTCCACAAACATCAGTAGGCCGATTCCCAAATATCCCAAAGAGTTGATAGTGTTGGTTATCCATTCAAGCATCGAGCTAATTCCTAAAAATTACTGTACTAGTTTTTTATTTCGATAGGGCATTGGGCATGGGGTATGGGGGAGCCACTGCGGTCTTGGGGTCTCCCCAAGTGGAGCAAGTGGCGTCATGGGGTAGGGAGCAGGGGAGATGAGAGACAAGGAGAATAAATCCTGATTTTTCAGTCAACTGATAACTGTCATCTCCCTTGTCTGTTCATCTCCTATCTCTCCATTTCCCCACTCCTGATTTTCCAATAGAGGTTGTTTTCTAAATAATTAGATCCCCCTTAGCCCGCTTTTTTCATGACTATGGAGGATCTAAAAATTTAATGGCAAATTGGCAAAAAATACTTTGGGGTTTTGGTTCATTGGACATTAGGCATTGATAGTGCTGAGTATCCTTAGCAAAAGGCGGTCGTCTAGCCGATACTAACTCAGGAGTGAGGAGTTAAGAGTTATGAGTAATGAGTGAGAACCTAACAGTCATTATCCTGCTTGTCTACTCCTATGCTCCTCTGCTCCTCTGCCCCTTTTGTTCTAGACTGTCGGGGTCAATGATTGTACTCTTGGTTCCGATTGCCAGTCTAGCGGATTCCAAACTCTGTCTTCGAGAGCCATCTGCTCAATTAAACTGGCTAATCTTAGAGCTTTAAGAGCTTGTTCGCCACCTACTGAGGGTTGATTGCCACCGTGTACGCAGTTGACAAAATGTTCTAATTCTGCACTCAGGGGTTGAATATTGCTGGTGTAGACTTTTTCAATCACGCCATCCTGCCTGTAAAGTACTTGTCGATGGTCGGCAAGAGAGTTAGGATTTGTTTGTCGGTGAATCAAAATTTCATTCTTGAGAAAATCTGCCTCAGTGAATGAGTTTTTGCAGTGGGCAACAATCCTGCGAATTTTACGGTGAGTGACTTTACTAGCAGTCAAAGTAGCGACTATACCATTAGCAAAGCCCAGGGTGGCAGTTACATAATCTAAATAACCGGAATCTAGGGCACGAGTACCGCTAGCGGTCAATTTAGTCACTGGAGAAGCTGCTAATTCTAAAAGTAGGTCAATGTCATGAATCATTAAATCGAGAACAACTGAAACATCGTTTGCTCGATCTGAGTAAGGACTCATACGGTGTGCTTCTAATGCCAGTAATTCTTCGGTTTTCAGGACTTGGCTCAACTCCCTAAATGCTGGATTGAAACGCTCAATGTGACCTACTTGCAGGATACATTGAGACTCAGCAGCAGCATTTACTAGGGATTCTGCCTCAGAAATACTAGCTGCGATGGGTTTTTCAATCAAAACATGAATTCCCGCTAACAAACAGCTGATACCCACGGCATAATGCAGCCTGGTGGGAACAGCAATACAAACTGCTTCCACCAGGGGTAGCAAGTCACAATAGTCTTCAAAAAAACGCACTTTGTACTTGCTGGCAGTTTCTAACCCTCGTTCGACGTTAATATCTGCTACACCGACTAATTCAACGTCTTTCATTGAACTCAAGACGCGAGCGTGGTGTTGTCCCATGTTACCCACCCCAATCACACCTATGCGGATTGGTCGTGGCTGGTTGCGCTGTGTATATGGATTCGGTTCTGCCAGTGACATGCTATTTTGCACTATTATTCTCTCCTCAACCACCAATTTAAGAGACGCTACGGCCGTTGGCGTTTATACAAAGAAAGCCAGTTACGATCCGTCTAAAACCATCCAGATGGTAACATAGAGGCTATGTTTATGAAGAATTTCAAAGTTTGCGATCGGTTCCCGCAATCCGGCTATGTTTTGTATAGATAGTTCGGGCTTGGTTGGTATTTTGCATTTTCCACAAAAAAATATGTGTCTTTTTATTAACTTTAGAATATAAGGTAAGGCTTAAGTATAAATTCTCTAAAATTCTAAGGGTCTTTTTTTGTGGTTGGATTTTCCTTGAGGCTAGAGTTGTGGAATTAATTACCATCCAATCGACAGTATTAAAATTAAGCTCATGCACGCTAACAAAGCATAACTACTCGTGGTAGCCTTTGACTGTTGACTGTTGACCGTCAAGGTCAAAAGGCGATCGCCAGTCAATATGCAATTTTATGTGGAACAGCTTACAAAATAATAAACTAGTAAGACTATGCTTTTTTTCCAAAAAATGGTATGAAAAATTACCGCTAGGGATTAGTTGAAACAGTTGATGGAAATTCAGGAGTATCTTTGGCGTTGCTTATTGGTATCTTGTTGAAGCGTGATTTGGCGATTTGAAATCCAAAATTTGCAACCGAGATGAAAGCTGTAGTTTTGCTATCTGGGGGATTGGACTCTTCCACAATTTTGTACAAAGCTAAAAAGGATGGCTGTGAATGTTATGCCATTTCTTTTGATTACCAGCAGCGACACCGACGAGAGTTACACTCAGCTGTGCTTGTGGCTCAAAAAGCTGGCGTAGTGAAACATCAAGTGGTTAGTTTTGACTTACGACAATGGGGTGGTTCGGCACTTACCGATGACGCTATTGATTTACCGCAGGAGCGTTCTCTGGATGAAATGGCTCAAAATATCCCTGTTACCTATGTTCCGGCTCGTAACACCATTTTTTTAAGCTTTGCTTTGAGTTATGCTGAGGCGATCGCCGCCCAACGCGTTTATATCGGAGTCAATGCCCTTGATTATTCAGGATATCCTGATTGTCGCCCCGACTATATCCAAGCCATGCAAGAAGTTTTTCGCCTGGGAACTAAACAAGGACGTGAGGGAGAAGCAATTAACATCGTTGCACCCCTGATTAACCTGAAAAAAACCGAAATCATTGAACTAGGTAACCAATTAGGAGTTCCTTGGGAGTTAACTTGGTCTTGCTATGCTGGTGGCGATGTCGCTTGTGGTGTGTGTGATTCCTGTCGTTTGCGGCTAGCGGCCTTTGCCGAATTGGGACTCGTCGATCCACTCGCTTATAGTATTTAAGTTACGAGTGAGGAGTGAGGAGTGAGGAGTGAGGAGTGAGGAGTGAGGAGTAAAAAAACTCTTAACTCTCAACTCCTAACTCTCAACTCTCAACTCCTAACTCTCAATTCCTAACCCTTCTAAGCGTTGTAGTTGAATTTGATGTAGCCGCGGCCCAATCACTGACACCACAGTGAATTCCAGATTTTGATAATGGAAAGTTTCACCTTTAGAGGGCATTTTTTGTAACTGATACAGCAAAAAGCCTCCCAGTGTCTGATATTCTCTTGTCAAGGGTAAATCCAGATGTAAAACTTCATTTAGGTCTTCGAGGTTGATTTGTGCCTGCACCAGAAATTTATCCTCGTCTAACATCTGGATTAGTAAATCATCGTTGTCTTCAGGTTCGCTGTTGTCGCCAATGATTTCGGCAATGACATCTTTGATGGTCACCAATCCCACAGTACCGCCAAATTCGTTGACCACCATTACCATAGCTGGTTTTTCTTGCTGCATCATTGGCAAAAGTTCGCTCAAGGGCGTGTGTTCTGGAACAAACCTAGCAGGACGCATCCAAGGTTGGATTTGTGTTTCTAAAGTTAGCTTGCCTACAGCTAAAGGTTCTGCCAAATCTTTAAAATAAACAATGCCGCGAACATCATCTAAAGATTCACCAATCAAGGGATAGCGGGAGTAACCAGTAGCAGCCATTTCCTGGAGTAATGCTTCAAAAGTTGCATCTTTTGGCAACGCTACAATACTAGTGCGGGGGATCATAACAGCTTGAGCCATCACGTCCCCAAACTCAAAAATATTATTGAGCAGTTCTCGCTCTTTACGCTGTAAGCCTGTAGAACCCCATTCTGTAGAGATAATCACTTGCAATTCTTCAGGAGTTACAGGCGGTCTCCAGCCTTGACCAGTGTATTCAATGCCAAAAATTCTTAACAACCAACGAGTTGATTGGTTGAGAATCCAAATGAAGGGGCCAAAAAAACGGACGATCGCTTTTACCGAAGGCCCCAAAAACCGGGCTAGCTGTTCTGAATACAGCATGGCCAATGATTTAGGACATAATTCGCCTAAAACAATTTGCAAATAAGCAATTAAGAAAAAGGCGATGGGAATCGATAAAGAATGGGCAATGAAGGTGGTCATTTCACTGGGCAGAGGCCAGGATTTTACCCATGCATTTACCAGGACGACAATCGTACTTTCTCCAATCCATCCCAGGGCCAAACTAGAGAGAGTGATACCCAACTGGGTGGTAGATAGCAGTCGGTCGATACTGCGTTGTAGTATCTCCACAGCTCTTGCTGGAACGTCCCCAGCTTTAACTAGCTGGTGAATACGCGATCGCCGCACGCTCACCATCGAAAATTCTGCCGTCACAAAAAAGGCATTGATGGCAATCAGCAGTAAAACTGACAACAATCGCAGCCCTGCCTCCGTCCAAATTAAATTAGGAAAACCACTCACTGCCAAAGCTTGTGTAAAATTCACGCCATCCACTTCGGAGACTGGGGAGATGGGGAGGCTCTTGAGACAAAGGGAGACAATGAAGACAAGGTAGAAATAATAACTACCTCTGCCCAATGCCCAATGCGCCATGCCCAATGCCCAATGCCCCAGTCCCCATAACCCTTTTACCTTTCTACAGGAATATTCAATGCCTCTAGCTTTAATTCTTGAGCAGGGTAATCAGTCAAAGCCAGTGATATTTTTTTAACATCATCAAGTAAAGCTGTGGGAATGCTCACTGTACCAGAAAATGTCGGCCCATTAGCAGGTAATTCTGTTGGTAAACCTTCTGTACTAGCGCTCAGAGTTCGCCCTTTATCATCGGTAACATCTAAAAAACTATACAAGAAGCGCACAGAATCTTTGCCTTTGTTCTCCATTTTTACTTTTAAGAGTAAATCACCACCAGAGTAGCGAGCAGATTGCACGGACATAGTTACACCTTCACTCTCAGCAACCACTGGAAAACCTGGCTGCGGTTTTTCTTCCACTACTTGTTTGGGTTTTTCCTCTGGCTTCTGCTTGCTGGTATTGGTTTCTTCATCATCTTCCTCTAGCTTTTCCGATTTTGCCGCCTTGGTCTTACCCTCAATTCGCGCTTTGACAATTTTCAGAATTTCATCCTCTTTTAATAACACCACTCCTCCCTGTTGGGAGTTATTTCCTTTACTGCTGGCAAATTTAGTTGTAGGGCGTCCATCTGGTGTACTAACGCCTTTGAGTGCCGAACTTCCTAGTTCAAACCCCAAAAACGCGCTCACAGAACCTGCTCCCAACATCAGGATTAACAAAATCAAAGTAAGAAGTACAGTAGAATTTATTTTCATTGTTGATAAGCTAATGCACAATAATGCTAGTTTTATTAAGAATAATGAAGCCTAATGCCTCAATCCTTAAAGGAACTTAATCAATATTAGTTTGCACTATTTCATGATTAGATTATGTAGTATAAAAATCTGGGAAACTATTGTCGAGTATTCACAGACACTAAATTTGTGCTAAAATAGGGGAGTTTGCTAAAATTAAATACGTATGGTAGTGTACCTAACTTTAAAATTAGCAGATAAAATTAACTCAAGGATTTAACTAATTGTTTTATAGCAATCCTAAATCCAAAAAGTAAGCGCCTTTGGCCGATTGGGGAGGCAACGAACTCATAATTCGTCTTCAGGCTGGTTCGATTCCAGCAGGGCGCACTAAATTATCAAAAAAGAAATAGGGCATTGGGCATTGGGCATGGGGCATTGGGCAGAGGGGAAAAACTCTTCTCCCCTGCTCCCTAACTCCCCATCTCCCTTGTCTCCCTCTACCTTACCCTGCCTCCTCTAACGGGGTGATTATGTTTAAAATCTGAATTCAGTTCCGACTCTGAGCTTGTTGGCATTCAAGCGAGGAGACATGATTAGGGATGTATCATAGGGATTTGGTAAATCAGGAGTGCGAATATAGGGATCGTTGCCTGCTTGCTGAGTCAGGACATCGTGATATAGAGCATTAACCAATTGAGCATCACGAGCAATTTCATTTTCTGGGAAGGAACCGCCAAAACTAGCGCCAGCACCAAACAATGAGTCTAGTTGACGCTTGAGGGTACCATTTTCATAAAAATTGCGATCGTGCCGAAAAAATGCCCGTTCAAACACATCACTTGTGGTTTCACTTTTCGGTGTTTGTGTTTGAGCTGTTACAACAGAGGGAAAAGCAATACCAGCAGCAAGCAATATTAATAAACCACCAAAGGTTTTTAATTTGATACCCACGTTCCTTACTCCTCAAATTTGTGGCGAATCTTAATTTATGCTTAATTTCAGAACTGTTATCAGTTCAACCTTTGGTGTAGCACAACTTTTAATGTTTTGTAATGACGTATCCTACTGAAACTCGTACTGACTCCAATATTTGGGCAACCATCCCTGATTTGACTCACTTGCGCCAGAAACTATTAGATTTATTTGCTCAAGTGGCTTATCAAGAGGGTGATTTCGTTCTTGCTTCTGGGCTACGTAGTTCTTATTACGTGAATAAAATGCAGGTAACACTCCACCCCCAAGGAGCTTTGGCAGTTGGGCGCTTGCTATTTCCCTTACTACCTGAAGATACGCAGGCTGTAGCCGGTTTAACAATGGGGGCCGATCCGCTTGTCACCGCAGTGAGCGTGGTTTCTGTTTATGAAAATCGACCGATACCAGCACTGATTATTCGTAAGGAAGCCAAGGGTTATGGAACGAGAGCTTATATAGAAGGCCCGACTTTACCAGAAGGCTCAAAAATAGTGGTTTTGGAGGATGTCGTCACAACTGGGCAATCTGCTCTCAAAGCTGTCGAACGTCTTCAAGCAGCAGGTTATACGGTTAATCAAGTAATTGCACTGGTAGACAGACACCAAGGTGGAGGGGAATTGTACCAATCGGCTGGGTTGAAATTTGAGGCTTTATTTTCGATTCAAGAAATTCAAGAACGCTTCCGACAACTGGCAAATTCCTAAACAACATTAATTCTACTTAGGACTTACGCACAGTCAACGGGAAATTAACCACAGAGAACCCAGAGTTCACGGAGGAATGAGAGTTTAAGAGAGTTTTTGCGTAAGTCCTACTACTATGGCAATCCTATTTCAGTTGTGAACAATATCGGTGTTGACTGTTGACTGTTGACAGTTAACAGTCAACAACTTTAACACGTAATATTTCACAAATTATTCGGGATTGCTATAAGTTAGTCAGCCTCAAAATTTTTCTAAATAGTTCGTAATAAGGACTTAAGTTTTTACTACAAACCTTTAATTATTTACACTGTTCTACTTACCGATTTACAACACTGTTAAAATAAACTTAGAACTAATTGATGCCAGATTGATTCTATGACCATTACTCAAGAATTAGAATCTCAACCAGACATCTCTAAAGATGTAATATTTCCTTCTAGTGATTTATGGAGTGATGAACCTCCCTTGGAAAGTGACCTGCATCTACGACAAATTATCTTACTTTTACAATCCCTTGAATGGCTGTGGCAAGACAGAAATGATTTTTATGCTGCGGGAAATCTAACTATTTACTACAGTCCATACCAAAAAAAATCAGAATACTTTCGCGGCCCAGACTTATTTGTAGTGCTAGGAACAGAACGTAAAGCCCGGAAAAGTTGGGTAGTGTGGGAAGAATATGGTAAATATCCGAATGTTATCTTAGAAATTTTGTCAGAATCAACAGTGAAAACCGACAAAGGTTTAAAAAAAGAAATTTATCAAGATACTTTTCGGACACCGAATTATTTTTGGTTTGACCCATATACATTGGAATTTGCAGGATTTAATTTAGTAGATGCAAAATATCAACCTCTACAAGCAAACGAACAAGGATATTTGTGGAGCGAACAATTAGGTTTATATTTAGGCATTCATCAGCAATTATTACGTTTATTCACAGCTGATGGACAGTTAGTATCGATACCTGAAGAAGCTGCTGCTCAAGCTCAAGAAGCTGCTGCTCAAGCCCAAGAGAAAGTAGAACGTTTGGCAGCTAAATTACGAGAATTAAATATCGACCCAGATACAATTTAAGATGTCATGCATTTAACTTACACATCTTTTCAGGTAATGTTAAACGTTGACAGTTGACCGTTAACATTCAACAAACCAACAAACCTGATGAGTGATTGTGCAATTTATCGGCGTCATAGTTTACTAAAATTTTAGTAAGTAAGTAGGTGGACACAATTATTTAGAAGACACATTTCGACTTTGCTCAATGCTCGGTAAGCTTATTCCAAGAGGGTTGAGTGCAGTCGAAAGCAGGCGAGATCGAGTTAGTTTTAATTTAGTCTTTCTACTTATAATTTTTGAATTCTGATGTCTCCTCTTGTTGTAAATATTCTTGAGTCGTATAGTATTTTTTTGATGTTTCAGTTTGCATAATAGTCCACTCATACAATATTTATTAACGAGGATAAGACCTGGCTAAAAACTCCTCTGCTTCTGCTTTATTGTTGATATTTCCATCTAAAGTTGCAGCCAGTAAATCATCTAACATTTGTCGATATTGCACACCTGGTTTATAACCTAATTTTTTTAAATCATTACCATTTAAAATCGGGTTAATGTGAGATAAAACTGTCAAGTAATACCATATCTGTCGCCTGATTGTTCGCTGGGTTTGTAAAGCAATTAAAACTAACATTGGTAAGTCATACTGTCGTAGAAATTGAACTACTTGACTAGGACGTTGATAGGCTGGTAGAGATTCTAAAACTTCAGCTTCAGCTTGAGCTAAATTTTGCAGGCGTTTAATGCCATCCTCTTGTAATTGGAGATTTTTTGCCACTTTTACCCGATATTGTGGTTCTAAGTGGGCGATTATTGTCTCTAATCGCATTTCCCAGTGAATTAAGCTTTGTTGGGGGTCAAATCGCCGCAAACAGCGTTCTAGCAAGCGTAATTGTCGCAGAAGTAATGCATCTAACTTCAGGGTAGGATGGATACATTGTAATGCCCCCAAGTTATCGAGTAACTGTAAAGCTGATTTCCAGTAAGGGGCTTCTAAGATGTGTTTTAATTCTGTTTTTAGTCGAGTTTGCAGAGCTGGAGTTTTGCTATTCTCTTGAGCAGTGCGATCGTAAACGCCACTGTTGATGGCATAGCGGATAAATTCTTCTGTTTGTGATTCAATTTCAAAGCCGAAGCGCACAGCAAAGCGGACACCGCGATAAATGCGGGTGGGGTCTTCGATAAAGCTGTTAGCGTGTAAAACCCGAATTTGTTTAGCTTGTAAATCTAGTAAACCACCAAAAAAATCGAGCAATTCACCAGCACGGGGGGAAGTCAGCCGCAAAGCTAGGGCGTTAATAGTAAAGTCTCGACGATATAAATCTTGACGAATGGAGCTCGCTTCCACTTCTGGATTTGCTGCTGGATAAGGATAAAATTCTGTTCTGGCGGTGGCAATATCCACCCATAAAGAATCTAATTGTGGGTCTTTGTGCCATAACAAAGCCGCAGTTTGAAAAGCCCCGTGGATTTCCAAACGAGCGGTTGGGTAAAGTTGTTGCAGTGCTTTTGCTAATTCCACACCAGCACCAACATCTGCTGATTTATGAAAGCCATCAACTACAAGGTCAATATCCTTAATCATCAAGTTACCTGCTGTATTAGCTAATAGCAAGTCCCGCACTGCACCCCCGACAAGATAAAGATGCCAACCCCGTTTTTCTGCCTCTTGGGATGCTGTAGTCAGCAATTTCCACAGTTGGGGAGCTAGAGAAGATGAAACAGAAAGGTTAAGACGGTCTGATGGAAACCGTAAACCAGTATTCACATTGCCGTATTCCTGCGTTCCTGCGCCCTCTTCATGTAATTCGCGCAACACATCAGTACGGGTAACAATACCAACTAATTGTCCGTTTTCTAGTACTGGCAAGCGCCCGATATCGTAGGTTACCATTAATGCCTCGATTTGTGGCAGTGTGGTATCCGGTGCAATGGTTTTCAGATTCGTGGTCATGTAGCCTTTAACTGGCGCATGGCTAAATCCATGATGTAGGGCAATATCGAGATCGCGCCGCGAAATAATACCTACTAATTGTTTTTGGTTATCGACTACGGATAAACCAGAGTGTCCATAGCGCAAGAGAATACGCTGGGCTTCGGCAATTGTGGTTTCAGGCAGAATGGTGCGGACAGGAGAAGACATCAAGTCTCTGGCAGTGGGAGGGTGAGGAATTTGGGCTTTTAAGCCGTTGAGGATTTGTTGTAATGTTGTTTGTGAATCTACTCCTCTTAAGTTCAGCGATGCAGCTTGAGAGTGACCGCCACCGCCGAAAATTTGGAATAAGAGATTGAGATTTGTTTTGGGAATTTGCGATCGCCCAATTACTGTCAAGCGTGAATCACCATCACCCAAAGGATATTCATTAGCCAACAAAATAGCATCAATTTCAGTTAATTCCACTAATTCTGAAGCCAGACTCGATAAACCAGGCACAAAAGCATCTGTGTTTAAAGTTACCCAGCCAATTGTATATCCGCGTATACAGAGATATTCTAAATTTTCCAGTGCTTTAGTCAATAGCTGCTGCAATTGCAAAGACAATCCTGGATCGCGATATGTGGAAATTACTGATAAACTAGCACCTTGTTGCATCAACCAGGCTAAAGCTAAAGCATCCCTTGGTGTGGACTGCTCAAAGGTCAAGGAGCCAGTGTCAACATGAATACCCAAAGCCATGACTGTAGCTTCAGCAGAAGTTAAGGAGATTTGCTGTTGTTGCAATTGCTCCACAATCAGAGTAGTCGTAGCCCCCACCGAAGAAATATGCGATCGCGTGGCGGGAATATCTGATTCTTGTCCTAAGTGATGGTCGTAAAGTATAATTTTTTTGATATTAGGTAAATCTAACCATTCAGCAGCTTTACCCAGGCGATCGCGCTGTTGTGTATCCACTACAGTCAAAGACCGAATTTTTTCTGAATTTACCGAACGGCGTTCAATCAGCGGATATTCATCCCGATGCAGCGCCAAAAAATCCCGTACCGGAGGGTGAGAGCCGCCAGTCAGCACAATCTTGCTTCCCGGTAGTAAGCGCGTTAGTCCTACCGCCGCTCCTAGTGCGTCAAAATCAGCTGTTGTGTGGCAAAGAATTAAATCCATAGTTAAGGGGTATGGGGCATCGGGCATCGGGCATCGGGCATTAAGAGTCATAACAAATGACCAATGACTAATGACTAATGACCAATGACTAATGACCAATGACTAAAGTGTTGTAATTTCTGGTAGCTTAAAAATAAGTAAGAAAGTGTCGGTGTCGCCCTTTAGGATATTCTATCTTTAGTATTTCGCTGTATTGGGAGAAGAAAAAATGACCATAATATTCCAATTTGCTTTGATTGGCCTAGTTTTGTTGTCTTTTGTGTTAGTTGTTGGCGTTCCTGTTGCTTACGCCACTCCCCAAAATTGGGTTGAATCTAAAAAGCTTCTCTGGCTTGGTTCTGGCGTCTGGATTGCTTTGGTACTTTTGGTTGGTTTATTAAACTTTTTTGTCGTCTAGGCAACGGCTTAGCTCTGGCGCAGACACCTAATATAAAAATTAGAGGAGCAGAAAAGCCAAGGTCAAAAGTTAAGGAAAAAAGCAGAAATTTTTTCTAGCTTCCTGATTTTTGACTGTGTTTTCCTGCTCCTCTAGATTTAAATAAGAAATGTATATTGGCCAGAAGTATAGTGATTAAGAGGCAGTCATGGCAGTTTTTGAGGGAACTTTTACTCAAACAGAACCTTTGCGTTTTGCAGTGGTGATTGGTCGATTCAATGACCTGGTTACCGGAAAGCTGCTGGAAGGATGTCAAGATTGCTTGAAGCGCCACGGTGTAGACCCCAACCCCCAGGGAAATCAAGTAGACTACGTTTGGGTGCCGGGAAGTTTTGAAGTGCCTTTAGTAGCTCGCCAACTAGCACTTTCCCACCGTTATGATGCTGTAATTTGTCTGGGGGCAGTGATTCGCGGGCAAACACCCCATTTCGATTACGTATCTGCGGAAGTTTCTAAAGGGATTGCCGCTGCTAGTTTTCAAACTGGAGTGCCGGTGATTTTTGGAATTTTGACCGTAGATACAATGCAGCAAGCCTTAGAACGGGCAGGCATTAAAGGCAATCATGGTTGGGATTACGCCTTAAATGCCCTAGAAATGGCTAGTTTGATGCGACAACTACGTTCTAACTTAACAGAACCATATCCTCGTAATAGTCAGTCTTTGCCACCGTCTTTTCCAAATGCCAGCGTCACTAATTTAACAGTAGAGTCAGAAGAACTAAGTTAGTGCTTTATGGGGCACTGTTGACTGATGACTGTTAACCGTCAACCCTCAACCGTCAACAATCAACAATGCCCAATAATTCAAATTCAAGGCTTGACAATTCAGAATAAATCTGGCATATTAATAAATGACCAATGATTGCGGGTATAGCTCAGTGGTAGAGCGTCACCTTGCCAAGGTGAATGTCGCGCGTTCGAATCGCGTTACCCGCTTGGTAAAAACATTTCAAACTAGCTCAATATAAGCCTTGTTTGTCTTGACTCATTCCTAACAATCTTTCATTGTACATGGTTGATGAACGAGCAATACAGTTGAGTTTTGACCATCTCCGTGGTACTGTAGTAATAGTGCAAACCGCTATTTGGCGGACTAGAGTAGCCATAGTCAGCAAACTTGTCAAAGCGGAAAACAAAAAGGGACTTTCAAAGAATAAATTAACCAATTTATTTAGGTATATAGTTTTTTCTCTCCCCTGCTCCCTGCTCCCCTGCCTACAATGATTGGTGTTTTGGCAATTTCCCCTCTGGAAACCCTTGTTAATTGCAAGGAGTAAGAATTGGGAGCGATGGCAATCTAAACTTGATAACTGCATACTAATATACAATTATCCCAAGGAAAATGAAGGTTAATTGTTAGGATGTTGTTTATCAGCGTAGCCTTGCCAAACGATTTGTTTTAGGAGTGGTAGCTACGTAGGCTTAAAATCGTACCAGGTGTGTCAGCACAATGCGATTATGGCAACGTTTGTTTTGCTTGCCAACTTATATAAAGTATAAAGAGAGAAGCCCTCAAGGCATTTACCACGGGATAATAATTCCCAGCATTTATGAAAAACACGCTCAAGTTATTAGAACGCTTGTGCAATCTCAAAAACCAGAAAAAATAGACTTCAATACCGAATACCCCTGTCCTTGTCGTCGGCGGGGTCAGTTAATTCCGATTACGTTGACAGAAGCATTTGGTTGCGATCGCTGTCAGCAAATCTTTGTAGTGGAAGATAATGGCCATGTCCTAGAACAGCTTTCTACCACCTATCCTTACAAGCGAGCTTGGCGTTGGATGGGAAATAGTTGGCATGTTGTCCATCCTCGTTTGGGAGAAAGCTATCTGCCTATAGCACTTGGCATTATTTTCGTGCTAGTGATTATATGGCTGCCATTAGCACTGCGATTGGCAAATAGTTCCAGCATTATTGCTTGGGCAATGGTGGCGGTGCTGTTGGCTATCCTGCCAGCACTAATGGTCTGGCTTACTTACAGACGTTAACTCAATGACTGTTGAAGTTTTAGACGAACGCCCCGAACCCATTAGTATTGCTCAACGAGCGTACCAAGCTTCCCTAAAATTGGGAATCACCAAGGGAGCAGACCGCAGCCGCGCGGTATTGGCTATGGCACGGGCGCTTGAGCGCTCATTTGATGACATTCTGGAAGCCAATACCTTGGATTTAGAAGCCAGTCGGGAAATGGCAGTACCAGAGTTGATATTAGACTGGCTGAAGCTGACTCCCACAAGACTAGAGACCACCGTGGATATTTTACAACGGTTGGGCGAACTATCAGATCCGCTGCGGCGCGTCAGGAATGCTGATTACCAATTGGAAGATTCCCAAAGCTATTCCCAGTTAATGCCATTAGGAGTAATTGGGTTTATTTATGAAGCATTTCCTGATTTAGGAGCCATCGCAGCCGGTTTTTGTATTAAAACAGGCAATAGCATCATTCTCAAAGGCAGTACTGAAGCCAGCCATTCTAACGCGGCCATTGCTTCAGTATTGCAAACTGCGATCGCCGAAGTTGGTTTACCACTAGGTTGCCTAGAATTGATCACAGCCGAACATGGCGCTTCAATTCGGGATTTAATCACCCAAGACGAGTACGTCAATTTAGTGATTCCTTACGGACGTTCTAGCTTGGTACAGCAAGTAGTACGACAGTCAACTTGCCCAGTCTTAAAATCAGCAATGGGCAATTCCTATCTCTACTGGTCGCTAAATGCCAGCTTAGAAATGGTGCGCTGGATGATTCTTGATAGCCATCAGAGCGAACCAGATCCAGTCAATGCCATTGAAAAAGTGCTGATTCATCGTCAAGCCTTGCCATCATCCTTAGCAGTTCTATGGAACAGCTTAATTGAAAAAGGCTTTGAAATTAAAGGCGATGCAGAACTAGTAGAAGCCTTTCCCCAGTTGCAATTAGTGAAGGAAAGCGAATGGGCAAACCCTTATTTAACTAGAACAGTAGCTTTTAAACTGGTGGATAGCTTAGAAGCTGCCATCGCTTGGATTAATCAATACAGCAGCGGTCATGCCGACTGCATCGTGACTGAATCCTACCAGGAAAGTCGGCAGTTTGCCTTAGGAGTTAACAGCGCCTCCACCTACATCAACACTTCGCCACGTTTTTCTCGCAACCCCTCACGAGGAGATTCAGTATTTCTCGGCATGTCTAACCAAAAAGGTCATCGTCGGGGATTTATCAGCCTGGAAACCTTAACCACCGTTAAGCATATTGTTCAGGGGAATGGCAGGTTTTGAAATGGGGAATGGGCATAGGGCATGGGGCATGGGGAGGTAGGGTAAAGGGTAAAGGGTAAAGGGATAAATTTAACCTTTCCCCCTTACCCCTTTCCCTTTCCCCATACTCAATGCCCCATGCCCCAGAATTTTAAACTTAACATAATCTTAATTTCCGCTTGATCCTGGGTTGGTAGGTTTCTTGTGTTTGGTTGAGCAATTAGTGAGAGAGAAGTCAAATCAAGTTATTGCTTGCATTTTTGGCACATCGACTCCACTAAGTTCGCCAACTGTATCTAGATCTGGGTAAAGGTGGATATGGATTTTATGGATTGTAATGCCCTGCTGGCAAATCGGTGCAGGCGGCGGAGTTTTTTGCTGGGTGCAGGATTATTAACGGGGTTGACAGTAGCTAGCCAATGGCATCCGGTACTCGCTAATTCCAGGTTTTCTGGCTATCCGTTCAGTCTTGGTGTGGCTTCTGGCGATCCTTTACCGGATGGGGTTGTAATCTGGACGAGACTGGCTCCCGATCCTCTCAATGGAGGTGGAATGCCACTCGTAAATGTTCCAGTACGGTGGCAAGTTGCCCTTGATGAAAAGATGACAAAGGTGGTGCGTAGAGGAACAGTGCTAGCTACACCAGAGTTAGCACACTCAGTACGGGTTGATGTCCGTGGACTAGACCCTGACCGTTGGTACTGGTATCAATTTCAAGCGGGTAGAGAAGTTAGCCCCGTTGGGCGGACTCGCACAGCACCGGCATCTTACAGCTATATCTCAAAACTAAACTTTGCTTTTGTGTCTTGCCAAGACTGGCAAAATGGCTACTATACAGCTTATCGATATTTGGCTGAGGAAAACCTCGACCTTGTGGTTCATCTCGGTGATTATATTTACGAATATGGGCCACAACCAGGGGGGCCGCGGCAGCATAATAGCGCGGAAATCGTTACTCTTGAAGACTATCGCAATCGCCACGCCTTGTATAAAACTGACCCTAATCTCCAAGCTGCTCATGCTGCTTTTCCCTGGATTGTTACTTGGGATGACCATGAAGTTGATAACAACTACGCCAATTTAATTCCTGAGGATAACCAAACCCAAGAGGCTTTTGAGAAACGGCGAGCCAATGCTTACCAGGCTTATTACGAACACATGCCGCTACGTGAATCTTCTCTACCCAAGAAGGCAAATTTGCTGCTTTATCGGCGGTTTACCTTTGGTAATTTAGTGGAGTTCAACGTCCTAGACACCAGACAGTATCGCACTGACCAACCTTGTGATGATGGACTCAAGCCACGTTGTCCCCAAGCTTTTGATACCAATGCGACGATGACTGGCTCAGAACAAGAACAGTGGTTATTCAAAGGCTTAGACAAATCGCGATCGCGTTGGAATGCGATCGCTCAACAAACCATGCTAGCTGAGTACAATTTTAATAGTAATCCCGGCCCCGGTGTGTTCAATGTAGACCAGTGGGACGGCTATGTAGCTGCACGTAATCGACTTTTAAATTTTCTTAACCAGCGCAGACCCTCTAATCCAGTGGTAATTACTGGGGATATCCATTCTAGTTGGGTACACGACCTAAAGCTTGATTTTAGTAACCCAAAATCACCAACGGTAGGCACTGAATTCGTAGGAACCTCAGTTACCTCTGACTTTCCCACCAGCTTCATCGCTCCAGTTAAAGCTTCCCTACCAAATAATCCTCATACTAAGTTCTTTGATGGTGCTTTCCGGGGATATGTCCGCTGTCAGCTTACCCCACAAACTTGGCAAAGTGACTACCGAGGTGTATCCAGCATTGTTGATTTGAATGCCTCCGTCAAAACCCTAGCTTCCTTTGTCGTCCAAAACGGACAACCAGGAGCGCATTCAAGTTAATAAAAGAGAATTCAGGAGTCAGAATTCAGAATCCAGAATTCAGAATTCAGAATTCTGAATTCTGAATACTCCAATGATGAAGTAATAGAGTTTTAACAAGGAAGAATATTTGAATTTT
>Ga0314810_100003_pt1 | contig 32441 bp, 38 predicted proteins | sample STEome_8_FD_202331 | JGI IMG/M metagenome (GOLD analysis project Ga0314810, IMG submission 202331) | Metatranscriptome of soil surface biofilm microbial communities from soil inoculated with nitrogen-fixing consortium DG1, State College... ... | reverse complement strand
GTCAGAGTCATCAATTTTTTAACGTCAGATGAAACTGGTAGCACAACGCGAGATTTCATGGCGATAAGATTTATTCTGAGCGACTATGTTGAGATAGCGATCGCCTTTGCAATTTATGACAAGTTAGAAGATGGTACATTTACACGTAGAATTCCTGTTTGCAAAGGAGCGATCGCCTTTGCATTGACTTTGCGCGAGTGTCAGGATGAATTACGCTCAACGCTGGAAGACTGGATTTTGCTTGGGTTAAAGCTGGGACATTCTCTACCAGTAATTGATTGGAATGGATTCCTTTTTAAGCGATCGCCAATTGATTTACACTTTAAAGTAGAGCGTAGACCCTTGCGGCTTGTGGTCAGACATCGCCTTGACAACACCATCATTCAACTGACGTAACCCATCAGAGTCATCAATTTTTTAACGTAAGATGAAACTGGTAGCACAATGCGAGATTTCATGGCGATAAGATTTATTCTGAGCGACTATGTTGAGGTAGCGATCGCCCAGGCAATTTATGACAAGTTAGAAGATGGTACATTTACGGGTAGAATTCCTGTTTGCAAAGGAGTGATAGCTTTTGCATCTACTTTGCGCGAGTGTCAGGATGAATTACGCTCAACGCTGGAAGACTGGATTTTGCTTGGGTTAAAGCTGGGACATTCTCTACCAGTAATTGATAATATTGACCTCAACAAGGAGCCGAGCCTTGAGCCGATGGATACCGTGTAAGCGTCGGGATTTTGTAAAGAAATTACGATGGATTGGGTTTGAGGGGCCTTATTCTGGAACAAGACATCAGTTTATGGTTTATGGGCAACATCGCCTAACTATTCCCTCTAATGATGAGTATTCTGTACCGCAATTGCGGATGATGATTGGCGAAGTTGAGGTGATTTTAGAACGGGAAATCACGCTGGAAGAATGGAATAGCCTTTAAGATGTGCCAAGAAGCGTAGGCGTAGCCCGCCGCAGGCATCGCTGTTGATCTAGTTTAATGAAATTTAGAGGAGCGATCGCCCTCACAACACTATCATTCCACTTCAGAACATGAAACTTCGAGTCAAAAGGTGGAGCGATCGCCTTTACAACACCATCATTCCACCTCAGAACAAGAACGCTCTCATTTGGAACAAGAACATTCTCATTTCAAACGAGAACATTCTCACTTGAAACAGAAATATTCTCACTTGAAACAGGAATGTTCTCACTTGAAACAGGAATGTTCTCACTTGAAACAAGAATGTTCTCGTTGGGAACAGGAAACTTGGAGTTTAGAACACGAACCTTGGAGATAAAAGCTTGATTGATGAGGCTGAGAACTTGAATTTTACTGTTTTTAGGTGGGGCGATCGCGCAGATTTGCTAAATTTTCACGAATAGTTACAGTATTTGGATGATTCACCCCTAGCCGTCGCTCAAGAATATCCAAAGCTTGGAGGTACAAAGGTTCGGCTTCGTCGTAACGTCCTTGGAAAAAGTAGAGTCCCGCCAGGTTGTTGAGGCTAGTTGAGGGTACATCCTCATCACTGACGTATTGAATGAGATTATTTGCTATTTCAGCCAGATGAGGTATGGCGGGGGTGACATCGGTGATTTGCTCAATTTCTGGCGAATCGCATTCAGTAGTTGAGCAAGTTGTTGTGAAATCCCTTGTCCTAAAGTTTTTCCGCCTTCCTTCAAAGCTTCTGAGAAAATGAGAGTTGCAATAGCAGCTGCTGTCAGTGATACAGGCTCCATAGGTTTAGCTATAATTACGCGATTATACTTAAATATTCACGAGTCTAAACTCTATTTCCGCATTTGACTGACTAAATGAGCTAGTTCGGGTAAAATCAGTTTTTCCATACCTAACCGCACGGCATTACTGGAACCAGGAAGCGAGAAGATTAATTTATTTTGATAAATACCTGCCACGGCGCGAGAAGCGATCGCGCGGGAACCAATTTCTTGATAACTTAAAAAACGAAATAACTCACCAAATCCCGGCAAGGTTTTCTCTAATAACTGCTCAATTGCATCATAGGTAGTATCCCTCGGTGCAATACCCGTACCCCCATTAAAAATTACAGCATCCAAATTTGCACTTTTGCCGAGATTTTCTATCTGCTGTTGAATCTGTGTTGGTTCATCTTTAATAATCCTGTATGCTCCGACAGCATGGTTAGCAGCAATGAGTAACTGCTGAATTAGCTGACCACTTTTGTCTGTTTCGGCCGTGCGTGTATCGCTGACAGTGACCACAGCACAAATTAATGTAATTTCAGAGGAGTTTGGGTGGGGTTGTTGTGTCATGGGGAGTGGGGAGGTGGGGAGATGGGGGAAAGAGGAAAGGGTAAAGGGTAAAGGGTAAAGGGATAAATTAAACCTTTCCCCCTTACCCCTTTCCCTTTCACCATGCCCCATGCCCCATGCCCCATGCCCTATGCCCTATTCATTTTTACTAAGTCCAAGACCGTTTTCATCGCCATACCGCTTCATAAAGCGCATAAAGCGATCCCATTCTTCAGGAGATTTCATAATATAAACTGCTTCTAATCCTTCTGGTCTTCCGTTAATAAATTTAGCCTTAACTTCACGGGTGATGATTTCGCCTTCTTCGTCAATTAGGTACATCCCGGTGATGTCGTCGGTACTGCCTTGGTCTAAAATCTTCGGATTTTCAAAAAAAAATGTTGCCGTGCCAGTTTCACCACTGCGCCCTCTCGTCAAACGCACGTCTGGAACTACTTCTTCGTTAATACCCCTAGCAAACTGTATTTTGGCCATGATAAATGAATTTAAACTTTTGCGATCGTTAGTTTAATATTCTCTCATCAATTAGAACTTCACGGTCTAGAGGCGACTACGATTGATGTTTTTCAAGTGTTGACGGTTGAAGGTTGACGGTTGACGGTTGACGGTTGACTAGTGACACTTTGATCGAGACCTCATCCTTAAGAAAGGAGGTTGGATTTATCGGTTAACTGTCATCAGTCAACAGTTAACAGTCAACGTTAAGTTGCTTCTTTTTCAAGTAACAAAGTTACCGGGCCATCGTTTTCAATTGAGACTTCCATCATTGCACCAAATTGGCCAGTTTTGACTTGTAAACCACTGGCTATTAATTTGGTAACAAAACGATTATATAAATCTTCTGCTGATTGGGGGGCGGCTGAGCGGTCAAAAGAAGGGCGGCGACCTTTGCGACAATCACCGTAAAGGGTAAACTGACTGACTACTAATAACTCACCATCAATTTCTTGTACAGATTTTGAAAAGCGTTCGTTTCCTTCTTCATCAGGAAAGAGACGCAATTCTAGGCACTTACGCACCATCCAGTCGAGTTCAGCATCGGTATCAGTCTTAGCAATACCTACAAGTAAGTTGAGTCCCCGTCCAATTTTGCCGATGATTTCGCCGTTAACGATAACCTGAGATGATTTAACTCGCTGGATGACAACACGCATAAAAAATTATGAGTTTCAGATGAGATAATGCGATCGCTAAATTATCACGCATCTGAGGGAACTCAAAAAATAAACGTTGACTGTTAACTGTCAACAGTCAACAATATTTAGAAGTCCCTTTATTTGCCAAACCCTTTACCGCGACTATTAGAAGGTAAGCAAACGCAGTTTTCGATTTGAGCAATTAAAGTTTCACGATCCAGATTTTGACCAATCAACACTAGTTGGTTTTTGGGTTGACCTTGCCAATCATCATCATCCAAGGTGAAGCGTTTACCACAGAGGTGGAAAATATGACGCTTCGGACTTTCATCAAACCACATAATCCCCTTGGCTCGGAAGATGCTTGACGGGAGTTGGTTATCTAAGAAATACTGAAACTTCCTAATAGACAAAGGTTTGTCACTCTGGAAAGAAATGGAAGTGAAGCCATCATTTTCTAAATGGTCTGAGTGATGGTGGTCGTGGTCATGGTCGTGATGGTCATGACCGCATGTTGAGTGGTCGTGGTGGTCGTGGTGGTCATGATGGTCATGACCGCACGTTGAGTGGTCGTGGTCGTGGTGGTCGTGATGGTCGTGATGGTCGTGTTTATCTACTGCTGTGTCAAAATATTTATCAGATTCAAACAGACCGACACTGAGAATTAATGGCAGTGGCACTTGCGATCGCGTGGTACGGAGAATTCTTGCTTCTTCTTTAACTTCGTTAATTTTCCTCTCTAATTCATTCAAAGTAGCTTCATCCACCAAATCTGTTTTATTCAGAATAATTACATCACCGTAGGCAATCTGGCTGTATGCTGCTTGGGAATTAAACAAATCTAAACTGTAATTTGCCGCATCTACAACGGTGATAATTGAATCTAAGCGAGTTAGATCCCGCAATTCTGTACCCAAAAATGTCAGGGCTACTGGTAGCGGATCTGCCAGTCCAGTTGTTTCAACTACTAAGTAATCTAAATTTTCTTGGCGTTCTAAAACTTTGTAAACTGCATCTACTAAATCATTATTAATAGTGCAGCAGATACAACCATTATTTAGTTCCACCATGTTCTCACCAGTGGAAACGATTAGCTCGTTGTCGATGCCGATTTCGCCAAACTCATTCACTAAAACAGCGGTCTTTAAACCCTGTTGGTTATTAAGGATATGATTAAGTAAAGTCGTTTTACCACTACCAAGGAAACCCGTGATAATTGTTACTGGCATTCCTTGTTTCGGTGTATCCATTGCCTGAGATTCAGAAGTAGCTGCTGATTGCATAGCGCTGTTATCAAAAAAAATCAAAAATAGTAATGTAGCGCAGATAGTCCAGAAAACAAAAGTAAAGACTCGATTCATCGCGTCTGTACAAAAGTCAAAAGTAGAGACGCGTTAATTGCGTCTGTACAAAAGTCACGCATAATTGTATCTTCGGCTTTTGCACCATTTTTAATGGTCTGTTTATTTCTGCCGTGCTGTACTAGCATAGGGATGCTGGACTGTCATCCCAGTTGCTTACTTTATTATTGCGTATCTCTCTATTTCAGCATTAGTTGATTATGACCCTAACCCTATACAATACCCTCACCCGTCGTCAAGAACCGTTTGAAACAGTGGAACCAGGCAAGGTTAAGATGTATTACTGCGGCGTGACGGTATATGATTATTGCCATTTGGGTCATGCCAGAGCTTGCATTGTTTGGGATGTAGTACGTCGATACCTCCAGTTTATCGGCTATGAAGTACGTTATATTCAAAATTTTACTGATATTGATGACAAAATTCTCAATCGAGCCTGTGCTGAGCATTCATCAATGGAAGCCGTAGCCGATCGCTTTATCAAAGCATATTTTGAGGATATGGCACGCTTGGGAATCAAAGAAGCGGATGAATATCCCCGTGCTACTCATACAATGAATGGAATTTTGCGCTTAATTCACGATTTAGAAAATAAAGGTTTTGCTTACCCTGCTGACGGCGATGTGTATTATGCAGTGCGGCAGTTTTCTGAGTATGGCAAGCTTTCCGGACGCAGGTTAGAAGATATGCAAGCCGGAGCTAGCGATCGCGTCAACGTCGAAGATCCAGAATACCAGAAAAAGAAAGACCCCTTTGATTTTGCTTTGTGGAAAGCAGCAAAACCAGGAGAACCAGCTTGGAAGTCACCTTGGGGTGCGGGGCGTCCGGGGTGGCACATTGAATGCTCGGCCATGGTGCGCGATCGCTTGGGTGATACCATAGATATTCACGCTGGCGGTGCTGACTTAATTTTTCCCCACCACGAAAACGAAATTGCTCAATCCGAGGCTGTCACAGGAAAACCCCTAGCACGTTACTGGTTGCATAACGGCATGGTGAAAGTTGATGGTGAAAAAATGTCCAAATCCTTGGGCAACTTTATCACCATTCGAGAATTGCTGGATCGAGGAATTGACCCGATGGCAGTGCGCTTATTAGTGCTAACAGCCCAATATCGCACACCCATCGATTTTACCGACGAAGCGATCGTAGATAAAACAAACGCTTGGCACACGCTAAAAGCAGGTTTACTTTTTGGCTACCAATACGGCAAACAACTTGGCTGGGAATTAGAAGATCGAGAAAATTCCCCAATCCAAAATCCAAAATTTAAAATCCAAAATTCACACGTTGAGCGTTTCCAAGAACTCGTCAATGATGACTTTAATTTTCCTGGTGGCTTAACAGTGCTGTTTGAATTGGCAAAAGAACTCCAACGTCAAGGAAATATTCTTGTGCATCAAGGCAAAACCGAAACACCGCCACAAGAGTTACAACACCAATGGCAAACACTAGTCACATTAGCTGGAGTATTGGGTTTAGAAGCCAAACCAGAAGCAGAAACTTCCACAATACAAGGTTTAAGCGATGCAGAAATTGACGCAAAAATTCAACAAAGACAAGCAGCACGTCAAGCCAGAGATTTTGCCGAAAGCGATCGCATTCGCAACGAATTGCAAGCCCAAGGTATTACCCTAATTGATAGCCGTGAAGGCACACGTTGGCATAGAAATTAGAGGGAGACAAGGGAGACAAGGTAGACAAGCGAGACAAGGAGAATAATTTTTAACTCCTAACTCCCAACTCCCAACTCCCAACTCCTAACTCCCGCCCCATGCCCCATACTTCTCTGCGAGAGGCTGCGCCAACGGCTACGCTCAGTACAAGTGCCCCATGCCCTATTCCCCATTCCCCATTCCTTAAATTATGTTATCTGAACTCAAAAAAGCGATCGCTAGTTTCGATATTCCTGCTGATTGGATTGGTATCAGAGCTGTTAAGGAAACTTCTACAAATCGTTTAGTGCGTGATGGCTTACCCCAAGCCAACGGTAAATCTTTTACCGTGGGAGCCATGCTAGAAGTGTTAGTTAATGGCTGTTTGGGTTATGCAGCTACCAACTCCCTAGAATTGCCATCTTTACAAGCTGCTGCCCAAATAGCCTATAAACAGGCACTAGCAGCTAGTGAATGGTGGATATATCCCTTCCGTGAAACTGAGCGCCCTAAAGTCGTTGGTGAATATAACTCTCCATTCCTTGAGTCATTAGATGCTTTAACTCCTGGAGAAATCAACGATTTATTAGTTCGCATTTGCCAAACTCTAAAAGTTAACGACCAAATTGTCCAAACCATCGCTGGTGTCAGCACAAACGAGAAGGAGTCATGGTTTGTCAGCAGCAATGGCTCGGAAGTCTATCAAAAATTTCTATCCATCGGCACTCATTACGGAGCCACAGCCCAAGATGGGCCAATTGTACAGCAACGCACCTACAACGGCGCTCAAGCAAACTGTTATCAAGGCGGGCTAGAACTGTTAAAACAAGAGAATTTATGGCATCGGGTACGACAAATTGGCGAACAAGCAATAGAACTTTTAACAGCAGAAGAATGCCCAACCACCCGTACCAATTTAGTTTTAGCGCCAGACCAAATGATGCTGCAAATTCATGAAAGTGTCGGGCATCCCCTAGAAATTGACCGCATTTTGGGAGATGAACGAAACTATGCCGGGGGCAGTTTTGTCAGCAAAAGTGATTTTGGCAAACTAGTATATGGTTCGCCCTTGATGAATATTACCTTTGACCCCACCGTCCCTGGTGAATTTGCCAGCTATGGCTTTGATGATACCGGCGCTGTGGCAACACGAGAGTATTTAATCAAAGAAGGCGTACTGCAACGCGGTTTGGGTAGCTTAGAGAGTCAAGCTAGAGCGGGTGTACCTGGTGTCGCCTGTGCCCGTGCTTCCTCGTGGAATCGACCAGCGATCGACCGTATGGCTAACTTGAATTTAGAGCCTCTAGACGCTGGTTTTGAAGACATTATTGGTGGCATAGAACATGGCGTTTACATGGAATCTAATCGTTCTTGGTCAATTGACGATCGCCGTTATAAATTCCAATTTGGTTGCGAATATGGCAAATTAATCGAAAACGGTAAATTTACCAAAACCCTCCGCAATCCCAACTATCGCGCCACAACACCAGAGTTTTGGCATAGCTTAATTAAAGTAGGAAATGCCAACAACTGGGAAATGTACGGTACTCCATATTGTGGCAAAGGAGAACCAAATCAAGCTATTTGGGTAGGACACGGTTCTCCTGTTTGTGTATTTGCTAATGTCGAAGTTTTTGGTGGAGGAAGTTGAAAGATAAAAAATTTCAGAGTGAGGAGTTAGGAGTTAAGAGTTAGGAATTAGAAATTAAAAAACTTTCAATTTTAATTAATAACTTCTCACTCATCACTCATAATTTTTAAACTATCCCATATTAATAGTAATATCCATGAAAATTGAGGAATTATCTACTTTAGAAGTTAGCTTTAATCAATTGATTGAAACTCTGCTTCTGAAAAAATCAACAGATGAAGAATTCACTGTCAGACTCAGTAGCGAACGCAGTCAGTTTACTCGTTTCAATCATGCAAAAGTGCGACAAACTGGTTATGTTGCTGATGGTTGGATCGAACTAACTTTGATGAAAGACCAGCGCAGTAGTTTTCGACAATTTCCCTTTACTGGAAATTGGGAGAGAGACTGGCAGTTAGCTTATAGCGCATTGCAAGAACTACGAGATGAACTAATTCTATTACCCATCGATCCATATTTAGTTTTGCCCTCAGGAAATAATACTAGTCGCGAAATCCATTCTGGAAATTTATTGCCAGAAGAAGCAGTGGTAACAACTGTTCTAGAATTCATTTCCGAACTAGATTTTACTGGCATATATGCCGGGGGAGTTGTAATTAAAGCCTATGGTGATTCTAGCGGTCAAAAACATTGGTTTGCTACTGATTCTTTTACCTTAGATTATTCTTTATTTATTACATCTGGGCAAGCAGTTAAAGGTACGTTTGCAGGTAGCGATTGGGATAAAACTGCATACATAGCTAAAATCAATGAAGCAAAAAAACAATTAGAACTCCTTTCTCGTCCATCCAAAGAATTACCAAGAGGACAGTACAAAACTTATTTTGCTCCTGCTGCTGTTGCAGATTTGTTAATGATGCTTTCTTGGGGTTCTGTCAGCGAAGCTGATATTCAACAAGGTAACAGTTCTTTAGCTGCTTTATGTCGTCAAGAGAAACAACTGTCTGCAAAATTCACTTTAAAAGAAAACTTTCAACGGGGATTAGTACCACGATTTAATGAATTAGGTGAAATCGCAGCCCTAGAGTTACCCATTATAGAAAAAGGAGATTTAGTAAACACTCTAGTGAATTCTCGTACTGCTAAGGAATATGGAAAAATAGCCAATGGTGCTAATGGTTCAGAGACGTTACGTGCCCCAGAAGTGAGTCCTGGTAATTTAGTATTTGAACAGATTCTTCCCAGTTTAGATACAGGATTATATGTATCGAATTTGCATTACTTGAATTGGAGCGATCGCCAAACAGGTAGAATCACAGGCATGACCCGTTATGCTTGTTTTTGGGTAGAAAACGGAGAAATTATCGCCCCCATTGAAAACCTCCGTTTTGATGAAAGTCTCTACCGCTTTTGGGGAGAAAACCTCATAGATTTGACCACTTTTCAAGAATTTATCCCTGAAGTTGGAACATATGAAAGTCGTCAACTAGGAGGTAGTTTAGTTCCTGGTATGTTGGTGGAAGATTTTACCTACACACTGTAAATAAGCATTATATCTCTTGCAAAAGTGCTTTTTGTAAGTCGGGAAAAGGGGAAAGGTTAAAGGGGAAAGGGAAAACACAAAATCTTTCCCCCTTTCCCCTTACCCTTTCCCCTACTTATGCAAGAAGTCTATTGATTATAGGAATCCTATTTGATTTATACCCCATGCCCCATGCCCCATACGCAAATTGCATAGGGATTTACTCTACATCTGCTAATAATAGAGGAGTAGGTTTTTTCAGGAATTGGGATGATTAGTCCGCAGCAGGTTGAGGCAATGATTGTGGCGGAACTGCCAGACGCCCAAGTTCAGGTGCAAGACTTGACTGGTGGTAATGACCACTATCAGGTGACAGTAGTTTCATCGCACTTTGCAGGTAAAGGACTAGTGCAACAGCACCAATTAATTTATGGTGCGTTGCAACAAGCAATATCGAGTCAAGCGATTCACGCTTTGTCTCTAAAAACATATACTCCTGAAGCTTGGCAAGCAAAATCAGCTTCGTAAATATAAAGTTAGGAGTTATTAGTACAGACGCCATTAGCCGCATCTGTACAAAAGTTAGGAGTAATACATTTTTTACTTTTTACTCCTAATTCCTGATTGTTCAGTGCAATATTAGGAAACATAAATACCATGACACCAGAACTCAAAGAGAAAATCGATCAATTGGTAGAAGATAACAAGATTTTGGTTTTCATTAAGGGAACCAAGTTAATGCCCCAGTGTGGTTTCTCCAACAATGTTGTCCAAATTCTCAATAGCTTAGGAGTTCCTTTTGAGGCCGTTAACGTTCTAGCAGACGATGAAATCCGTCAAGGAATTAAAGAATACTCCAACTGGCAGACATTTCCCCAGGTGTATATTGATGGTGAATTCATTGGCGGTTCTGACATTATGATTGAACTCTACCAACAAGGGGAATTACAGCAAAAGGTAGAAGTCGCATTAGCTTCCTAAGCATTGGGTATGGGGAAGGAAGACAAGGAAGACAAGGGGGACAAGCTAGCAATTTTTCTCCCTTGTCTCCCCCATCTCCCCATTCTCCCCATTCTCCCCATCTCCCCAGCCCCCATAGCCGAAAATCCCCTCAGTCGCATTGGCAAGACCAATACAGGGCTGAGGGGATTAGTTTTATCAATACAATATCTCCAAAATTTCACACCACAACAACCCGTTGACCAATACAAATAATATGCTATAATTATCTGCGTTGATTTACGGTTACTATTAATTACCAAGCAAGCGATATTAGTAGTAATCGGGTTGTGGCTGCGCTTGCGGCACTTCAAAATTTGATGCATCGTACAAGTAGCGGCTGGCTTCCTCTTCTAAACGATGAATCAGATAAGGTTCAATAGCGTTGCCATGTCGCAGTGCGGCTAGATATCCATCCAAATACATCCGCATATCATCCATACGATAACCGCGATTCCATAACTCGACGAAGGCGTCAGTGAGTCTTTGGTAATAGCGGATGGTTTGTGTGTCTTGGAGCATAACTGCTGTATTAATGTCTTTGGAATGAGAATTGTAAATGATTCAAGTTCAAATGTGAAGTGTAATTTTACTTTGGGATCAATTAAAAATAAACATATGTCCTTCGGGTAGTACTCTCCTAGTAGCTACAGACTAATTTAATCGTATTCCAGAAAACACTTATTTTTGCGATCTGCTAAGGGATTTTTATGATTTGACCTCCCAGCAGAGAGATTTTATTAGTGCTATATTCATGGATGTAAGCAGCAAATCTCTTCCTCAAGAATCAGTTTTCCATTAGGCTGGAAAGCTTTTTTGTTAAGGATTCGCTATTTTGGTTATGGTTGTTGGATCTCATAGCCATCAAAAAACAGAATATTTAAGCTAGAAGAACTTTTGATAAGTTCGACAAGTCTTTTTATAAGTTTAACAAAAATTTAAGAATATTTCTAATGCCTTTTTGTAAAGGACAAATTAAAGATATTGGCACTTTTTTTATGAGGAAATGTAAAGCTAATAGCAATTGAAGTAACAAAGGCTACAAAACCTTAGACATGGGCTTGTTACTTTGAAAGTCATCGACGCTAAGGGGTCTTGCCACCGTGGGTTCGGTTTGTATAGAAATCATTGAAGGGAATCCCCATCTCAGGTCGTTGCTAGGTTGGCACTTGCAACAACTAGAATACCGGGTGCATCAAGCTGCCAGTATTTATCAAGCAAGGGAAGTATTTTTAAGCCATCAACCAACACTCGTGGTTTTGGATGCCGATCTTCCTGACGGTGACGGCATTGAATTTTGTCGTTGGTTGCATCGTCAGCAACAGCCATTAATTTTAATGCTATCTGCCCGCAATAGTGAAGCTGATGTTGTGGCAGGTTTGAAGGCGGGTGCAGATGATTACTTGAGCAAACCTTTTGGGATGCAAGAGTTTTTAGCACGGGTAGAGGCACTGATTCGCCGTAAGCGTACACCGACTGCACCAGCATATTTGGATTATGGTACTTTGCAAATCGATTTAGTTCAGCGCCGCGTCCGCTTTCAAGGAGAGTTCATTGACTTAACGCCCCAGGAATTTAGCTTACTGTACGTTTTAGCACAAGCCGGGGGAGTGCCTCTGAGTAGGTCGGAATTGCTGCGTCGTGCTTGGCCTGATGCCATCGATAATCCTCGTACCATTGATACTCACGTTTTGTCGCTGCGGAAAAAAGTTGAACTCGATCCTAGACAACCCAGCTTGATTCAGACTATCCGCAATGTGGGATACCGTTTTAATATGGAAATTTTGAATAGCAACCTTCCACAGTCACAAACAAAGTTAACCAGAGAGAGATTTAGTAATCAACGTTCAACACTTAGTAGTAGTCAAGTGTGATGGGGAATGGGGCATGGGGCATGGGGCATGGGGGAGATGAGGGAGATGAGAAAGACAAATTGCAACAATTCTTTCCCCTTGTACTCTTGTCTTTTTCCAATGCCCAATGCCCCATGCCCAAAATCTAAAATTCAAAATCGTCTTGAGATTGTGCTTTAATTACAGTTTCTCTTAATTCATCCCAGTTGATTTCAGAAACTCTTTGATTTGTCGATAGATGACCTTGGTGTAGGTGTAATAATCGAGTGCAAAACATTTGGGCTATATCGAGTTGTTGATTTACCATCAAAATTGTTGTTTGATGGTTTTGGCTCAACTGGATTAAGACTTGTATTAAATGGGAAGCTGCACCAGCATCTAGGGCAGATGTTGGCTCGTCTAATAGTAAAATTTTAGGCTGGATGAGTAAGGCACGAGCGATCGCTACTAGTTGTCGTTGTCCCGCAGAAAGTTGCACCTCTGTTCTAGCTAGCCATTCATGAGGAATGTGCATTTTTTCTGTCCAGTAATTGACTCTTTCCTCAATTGCCTGTTTGGACAAACCACGCAAAACCAAAGGATAAGCCAAAGCTTGCCCTACTGTCATCCCCAACAACTTTGATTCTTGCAATACAAGTGTCGCCATCTGACGTAGTTGGATGACAGGAATTTGGCGATACTCTTGATTTTCTAAATAAATTTTGCCACTAGTGGGTTCAATGAGGCGGTTTATCAGGCGTAGTAACGAAGTTTTACCAGCGCCTACTGCGCCTACAATGGCAATACGTTCGCTTTGGAATACTTCAAAGGAAATATCCTGCAATATCGGATATCCCTGCTGATTCCCTGAAGCTTGGGTTTTCAGTTTTGTAAACAGATTAACTTGTTCTAGCCTGAGTATGGCTTTTGCTGTGACACTATTCAAGGGGAATGGGGAGTAGGGAGTGGGGATATGGCTTCGCCAAAGTAAAAGGGGTAAAGATAGGGGAAAACATGAAAGGTAAAAGGGATGTATGTAGGGTTTATTCCCTTTCCCCTTTGCCCCTTTCCCTTTTCCCTACCCGAAGGGTTTTGCCCTATGCCCTATTTTATAGTTAAAGCTGTGGCGATCGCCCAACCATCAACCAACAGTAACAATAGTGTAAAACCTAGTAAAATCGCATACATCCACGGTTGTGCTAAAGGACGAACGTCTGTAGTGTCGATGTTGGTTTTTGCTTGGACAATCTGCACTAAACGAGCAAATCCAGCTACACGCATTGGTAGTAGATAAGCTTTGCCATCTTGGCTGAGGAAATAATAAACTAGACCTCCTTGACCAGTACTCCGAGGTTTTAACTCTTTGACTTCTGACCAAGGTAAAAACCAGCCTTTACGAAAAAAGCGGGGTACCCAACGGGGGTAAGTAACTTGAATTCCTTGTTCATCCACTAGGACTTGTTCGGTCAACACTGCGTACAAGCCAACAAAGCCAATGCCAATTCCTATCCACAATAATGCTGGAGGTACTGGTGCGGCTGTTACCTGGGATAAAAAAGGTAATGGAACTGTGAGTGCTATGTATAGACTCAGCAGCGTTATCCGAATCAAAGGAGAAAGTTGAAAAACAGAAGCTGAGGTATTGGCTGAATTTGCTGTCACGGCTCAATTACAATGCTTTTCTTCATTGTAGGATAGCTTTTGGTCTTACCTCGTTTAAGGTAAATACTTTTGGACGACACTCCAGCCTGTAACGGATACCCAGGCAAATCCCACAAATAAAATAATATTTACGCCCACGTGTAAAGGTCTAGCCCAAGGTCGTGTGGGACTAATTTGGATTGCACTGAAAGCAGACACCAAAACCAAGGCTACCACAATCAATCCAGCTGCCAAATGTGAGGAGTGTCCCAGAGAACCAAAATGACCCAAAGTGCCAACAATGCCGATGGCCAGCAATAGTAGCACTAAACTTACCATACTGATGCCCATTAGATAGTGTAGCGATCGCACTCCTCTATTTCCGCCCATAAATAACGGAATAAAAGGAAATTGCAGCGAAGTCCTCGCTTGAAACATCCAAACGCCAGTGACTGCTAACATCAGGTATGCCAGCAGGGACAACCCCATCGACCAGGCGGCGATTTTCCACAACCAAAGAAATGAAGGCAGATTCATAAGATTGATTGTAGATGACAATGGGGCATTGGGCATTGGGTATGGGGCATTGGGAAGAGAATTAAGGGACTTCCATCAATCGCTATGTCGGTGGTAGGGGAGACAAGGAAGCAGGGGGAGCAGGGGAGATGGGGAACAGAGGAGATGGGGAACAGAGGAGATGAGTTTTTACCCTCTGCCCCATGCCCAATTCCCAATGCTCCATGACCGATGACCAATGACTAATGACTAATGACTAATAAAAAAAGGCTGCTGAATTCAGCAACCCTGAAATTGAGCCAAATTGTTTTTTTTAATCAACAGCTGCTAAACCAGCGACTTGTAAGGGTTTTATACTATCTCCGGTATTTGTTTTAAGTTGCTGCACCATTGCTTTGGTATCTATTGGTTCTTTTCCAAATGATGAGTCTGTATCTAACTCAGAATAGCTAGGTTCATCGAGCATCAGGCGATCGCACGGAATCTTATCGGATAAAATTGCACTAGCCATCATACCCGTATGAATCTCCAGTTGAGCTTTTCGCGGAGCTTCAAACACTAGGCGTTGTCCTGGAAAAACAACCCTTTCAAAATACCAATTGGGAATATTAGAGATGCGAGCTACCTGTATTTTGCTCGTGGCATTAATGTAGCAGCAGAGAATTTTCCCCGATTGCTCAGGTGGTAGAGGATCTAAAATTTGAGCCATAACTGCTGAGGAGCTTTACGCCACAATTTTACATTAGACTTCTCAAGCCTAGCACTGACTGATCCCCAGTTGCTGTAACTGTGAATACCAACTGAATATTTGTAGATTATTTCTACCTAAAGAAATATTTATGGTTATGAAAATTTTGTAATTATTCATGCCTTTTTCGCAATTATACACTATATGTAAAAGCTTTAGATATTTTTACTCAGCATCAAAGCTTTAATTTTGCCAAGCCAGATAAATAGGACATTAATCTGACGATGATCCCTTTGCTTTCCTCTTTGCGAACAAGTCAGTTTTGCTGTTCGATCTATCCCAAGATTAATACGCTCAGATGGTCGCTTAATGAATAAACTCAATGTTATCGTAAAGCTATATGAAAAATATCTTCATAAATCTCTGTCTGTCATATGCATTTTGTGTGGAAAGTAACTTTATTGATGCTGAAAATTGGAAACCAAAATTTGATGTTTACCAATAATCGGCTTCAATGTCAAGTGAAATTCTGATAGATATAAAGTACCAAAACAAAAATCCCCCTTAAATACTGAAGTTTTTCCTCGTTCTCTCCCAGCATTGGCAAGATGGCAGTCAAAATACCCACAATGGAAAATCGAATTCTTTATGTTCGCCTTCCCTGTAACCCCATCTTTCCCATTGGGGTTGTGTACTTGAGCGATGGCGTCCACAAGCAATTTCCCAACATCGAACAGCGCATCTTTGATTTGGGAACAGTACCACCTTTAGACTACACCTCGGCTTTGGATCGGTGTATCGATGAATTTAAACCCACACTACTAGTATTTTCTTGGCGGGATATTCAAATTTATGCACCAGTGGGCGGGCGTGGCGGCAACCCGCTACAAAACGCTTTTGAATTTTACTACGCCCAGAATCCTCTATTAAAACTACGTGGGGCATTGGGCGGTTTGCGAATCTTTATCGCTTACTATGTAGAGTTGTGGCGGAACTTAGGCTTAATCAAACGTGGTTTAAAGCGTGCCCAAAAATATCATGCTGATGCTCGTGCAGTTGTGGGTGGCGGTGCAGTCAGTGTATTTTACGAACAGTTGGGTAAAAGCTTACCCCAAGGAACAATTATTTCTGTGGGTGAAGGGGAAACTCTGCTGGAAAAACTTTTAAGCGGCCAAGAGTTTCGAGATGAGCGTTGTTATGTTGTGGGAGAATCTCAACCACGAAAACGCCTAATTCACGAACAACCCACACCCATAGAAAAAACAGCTTGCAACTACGACTATATCGAAAGTATCTGGCCGGAGTTTAACTATTATCTGCAAGAGCAAGACTTTTACATAGGCGTACAAACGAAGCGTGGTTGTCCTCACAACTGTTGCTATTGCGTTTATACAGTTGTTGAAGGCAAACAAGTACGCATCAATCCAGCAGATGAAGTAGTTGCCGAGATGCGCCAATTATACGATCGCGGCATTCGTAACTTCTGGTTTACCGATGCCCAATTCATCCCCGCCCGCAAATTTATCGACGATGCTATAGAACTCTTGCAAAAAATCGTCGATTCTGGTATGACAGACATCCATTGGGCGGCTTACATTCGAGCTGACAATTTAACACCGCAATTGTGTGAATTGATGGTGAAAACCGGGATGAATTACTTTGAAATTGGCATCACCAGCGGTTCCCAAGAACTCGTGCGGAAAATGCGAATGGGTTATAACCTCCGAACCGTTTTACAAAACTGTCGTGACTTAAAAGCTGCTGGCTTCAATGACTTGGTTTCCGTTAATTATTCCTTTAATGTCATTGACGAACGTCCCGAAACCATCCGCCAAACCATTGCTTACCACCGGGAACTAGAGCGAATATTTGGTGCTGATAAAGTCGAACCGGCAATCTTTTTCATTGGACTACAACCCCATACTCATTTAGAGGAATATGCCCTCAAACAAGGCATTCTCAAACCAGGGTATAATCCCATGAGTTTGATGCCATGGACAGCTAAAAAGCTCCTCTGGAACCCCGAACCCCTTGGTTCCTTTTTTGGGGAAGTTTGTTTACAAGCTTGGCGGCAAAATCCCAACGACTTCGGACGCGAAGTCATGAACATTCTAGAAGAAAAACTCGGTTGTGCCGACTTAGAAACAGCACTTTCTTCACCCATAGAGAGGAAAGAAAAACAGCTAGCAGGTGTATCCTAGAAAACATAAAAAAATATGGGGATATTCAGAATTAAGAATTTTGAATTTCTCCCCTTTTCTTCCTCAATGTCCTTAGCGCCTGAAGCGGTTCGTTTTTATAAAATCCCAAACTCATGTTAGAAGGTTCAATTCTACAACAGCTGGAAACAGCCCATCGCCACAGCACCAGGCCAATTCGATTCGGGGTGTACTACAAAAATACCCTAGTGTCCCTGTGCCATGCCCTAGAAGACCATATCCTAGCAGACGACGATCGCCCGCTAGTGATTACAGCCTTCCAACAGGGTAAATGGTATCTGCAAGAAGCCCAACGATATGCAGACATCGCTCAACGTAGCCGCGAGATTGCAATTATGGCTGCCCCTGACGCTGGCTTTGCCGAACATCCCACAAGCCTGCTACCTAATGTAGACTTAGTAGCATTAGATCCAACAGATCCAGTAGCACAGGAGTGGCATCTAATTATTTTGTCGCCAAAATACACAGCAATGGTAATTTGTCAAGAATTATCAGAGGCTGATTATGGCAGCAGTGGCATACCGACATCAGACTTAGAGCGGAAATTCTACGGCTTGTGGACATTTGAACCAGAATTAGTGCAAGAGACAGCAGAAATAGCGATCGCTCACATCAAAAAATATAACCCAGAACTGGCAAATCAACTCATTGCCCATAAAGAGGCGATTGTACCATCTACTGCCAGATTAGAAAATTTAGGTGCAGTTGTCTCCCGCGTAGTCGATTATCTCCAGACTGGGCAAGACAATTTATCCATCCCCACAGCCCTTGGTCAACAAACCCTAGACCGGAACTTAGTTTCTAACGAAATTCAAGCATTTTTGCGGATGGCACAACTGCTGGATATAGCAGATGTCAACAATCCAATGGCAGCAGCCGAAGTAGTGGCACTTGCCGAAGTTGTGGCGCAGCTTTTAGATCTTCCTGCATGGCAGATTAAGAGATTGCGGCTAGCAGCTTTGTTGCACCGCATAGATCCACTACAAAAAGCAGAAAGCGTTTTGACTTCTGGTAAAATACCAACACATTCTCAAGAAGATGCCCCCAGCTGTCCTTTAATACCAGGGGCACAGGTATTACGAACCATGCCACGACTGCGAGCAGTTGCTCAAATTATTACTCATCAAACCGAATGGTGGAATGGCACAGGGGAACCAGCAGGTTTAGCTGGAGATGAAATTCCCCTGGAGTCGAGAATTTTGGCATTATTGGCAGACTTTCAATGGCGAGTAAATCAGCGAAAATCTTCAAATCAAAGTCGCCAAGAAATATTTACTCAAGCTTTAGATGAGTGCAGACAGCAACAATCAACCCGCTTTGACCCTAAACTTATAGATACCCTAGCTTTATTAGTTATGGGTTTACAGCAGGGACTCGATTTACCCATCATGACACCCAAAGTTAGCAGCGGCGTCTGGCTACTTGATTCCCAATGGGATAGCCACAGCAAGACAAGTGAAGAGATTGGTACTTACTACAAATGAATATTGAAGCTATCAAATTAGGAAAACTCAAACAACTCCCAGGGGCAAATTTAGAAGACGAGGAACTTTCTCGACTAGATTTAAACCGAATTAATCTTGCTGGTGCTACCCTTGTGGGTGTTAATTTCGCTGCTTCCAAACTCGAAGGTGGGCATTTAGAAGGGGCAAATTTAATGGGGGCGAACCTGCAAGGAACAGACTTGCGGGCGAATCTCATGGGAGCAAACCTAATGCAAGCAGATTTAACAGGTGCTGACTTGCGGGGTAGTAATCTCCGGGGTGCTAACTTGATGGGGGCTAGACTCACCGATGTATCCTTGGCGGGTGCTTTCGTCAGTGGTGCGAATTTGATGAATGTGAACTTGCAAGGTGTAGATTTGCGCGGTGCTGACTTGCGGGGTGCAAACCTAACTGGGGCAAATCTCAAAGGCGCAGACTTGAGTCGTGCTGATTTGCAAGGGGCATTATTGAGTGAAGCAAACTTGGAAGAAGCTGACTTGCGCGGGGCGAATTTGGCAGGGGCGAATTTTTCCGGGGCAAATTTGCTGTGTGCAGAGTTGGAAGGGGCAAATTTGAGCGGCGTTAATTTGGATAAGGCGTGTGTGGTAGGTACGGTGGTTGAGACGCGGGCGTAAATATTGCCCTATAAAAGGCGGTATTTTAGCTATTGTTAAAGTTTTTTCATGTGAAGCAGGTGAAAATTTGTGAGCTTAAAAGAAGTTATTGAACTAGCAAAGCAACTTTCAACCGTGGATAAAGTACGTTTAATCCAGCAAATTGCTCCTGATATAGAACGCGAATTAACAGAGCAATCGTCTATCATTGCCCGCAAATCATTGTGGGGACTATGTGCTGATTTAGGAAAAGCACCTTCGGCAGAGGAAATTGATGCAGTCCGTAGTGAAGAATGGGCTAGCTTTCCACGGGAGGATATTTAATGTTGCGTGCTGTGGCTGACACTCATGCAGTCATCTGGTACATTTTTGGCGATTTGCGACTATCAAGAACTGCCCAAAATACCATAACTCAAATAGCATCTTCTGGAGATCAAGTTGCTTTCTCTTCCATTACCTTAGCCGAAATTGTATATTTGAGCGAGAAAGGGCGTATTTCTCCACTGACACTTGAACGGCTGCTTGCATCTGTTGATACAACTGATGCTGTACTGATTGAAGTTCCCTTTAATCGGCAGATAGCCGAAACCTTACTCTTAGTCAATCGCTCACAAGTACCAGATCTACCCGATCGCATTATTGCTGCTACAGCCTTACATCTTGGAGTACCAGTGATTAGTCGAGATAGCAAAATCAAATTATCTAGTGTAAATACCATTTGGTGACCATTATATAGGTAATCTCTACTTAGATGTTGTATATCTAATTTTCAAACTGAACTTATCTATACACAGGTATTTAAAATAAACTGTTGTACATGAAATTTTTAGAACTTACGCATTGACAAAAATAGTTTGACTTCTGAATACTAAATTCTGACTCCTGAATTCTCCTCTACTACGATTCAATCAACACAAGTTTACGAACTTGAGAATTTTTTCCCTGAGTGCGACGTGATAAAGTAGCACTGAGCAAAAACTTCCAAGACTGAGGAGAAAGAGCAGACAAATCAATCATTGACAGAAAACTTTGAATATTTTTTTGCTTGAGCGCCACTATACTCCAATGTAGTTTCAGATAATTTTTTATATCCTGAAAACGGGGAATTTTTAGACGATGTTCTTCATTTACTAAAGCGTAAATTTTCTCTTTCATTAAAATATTTGTTGCCAACCGTCGAGCTAAAGAAAATTTTTGATTATATGCACCAGTCCAGATAGTACGATAAGCAAGACATTGATTTAAGAAAATAGCATCACCAAATTGAGCAATCTTAATCCAGGAATCGATGTCATCACAATTAGCATCAAGTGTGGAATCCCAACCACCAGTTTTCAAAAAAGCATCGCGCCGACAAGCTACTTGTACGGGTGTACCAAAGGGTACAAGCTCTAACAGCATCCCGTAGTGAATATCGGCTTGTGGGATATAAAAAGCTAAACCAGGGCCAACTTCGGGAGTGCGGGAAAGTTCCACTTCATTAGCATCTACTTGAGCCGCAACACAAGAGCAGATTACAGCATCGGGGCGAAGGGCGATGGCCTTGGTTATTTCTTCTATACAATTAGCAGCAAGATAGTCATCATCATCGAGAAACTTAATCCAATCGCCACTAGCTTTGGCAACTCCAGCATTTACCGTTGCTGCATGACCTTGGTTAACTTCATTGCGATGATAAACAATTTTATCGCCTAAGCTTTGAATATAGGCTTGAGTGTCATCAGAAGAACAATCATCAGCAACAACCACCTCACACTCAATGGTTTGATTGCAAGCCGAATCAATTGCTCTTTTGAGCAAGTCTAAGCGATTATAAGTAGTAATCACAACACTAAATTTCATAAATTCATACCTGTGGTGTAGCATTTTGCAATATAGCTTTCATTTTCAGGCTGTTGTATCAGTGAAATTAAGTAGAACGACCTCAACATTGGTAGTAGAAGTAAAACACAAGGCAGTCCAGATAAAGCAAGTTTCACACCCAAACATGAAAGTAGTCTTTTCCCCATTCCCCACTTTCTAGTACTCTGCTAACCCAAAAATGCGCTCCTTTCCCCTTTCCTCTTTCCCCTTTCCCCTTTAAAGAGCTAAGTAACGAAAGCGAACTACTAGTCAGGAAGGAATGTAATTTAAATGCGTGACAGCTTAGGATTATCGATTTATAATTGACGATTGTGAGTTTTTTTTCAGCAAACAGAAAGACTATGAATGCTCAAGAAATTATCCGCTCCATTGAAGCGGAACACCTAAAATCAAATCTGCCCGATATATATGTGGGCGATACAGTAAAAGTAGGAGTAAAAATCAAAGAAGGCGATAAATACCGCGTACAGCCTTACGAAGGAGTGGTGATTGCCAAGCGCAACGGTGGTATCAACGAAACTATTACAGTGCGTAAAGTTTTTCAAGGTGTGGGTGTTGAGAGAGTCTTTCTGTTGCATTCTCCCAGGATTGAGAGCGTCAAAGTCTTACGTCGCGGTAAAGTACGCCGTGCCAAATTGTATTATCTGCGCGATCGCGTCGGCAAAGCAACTCGGATCAAGCAACGCTTCGACCGTCCTTTGTAGTTATCCTGACGATAAAGTATGGGAGAAATCTCAAGGCTCAAGCGGCATTTGCCGCTAGCTTGTTTTATCAATAAAATTCTGCTATGATTAAAATCTCGTGTTGTGTTAAAATAAAATTTAATTCAACGCGATAGCTGAATCCAAAACAGCTTGTGCGCTCTTAGTTCAGTTGGTAGAACGCAGGTCTCCAAAACCTGATGTCGGGGGTTCAAGTCCTCCAGGGCGCGCTCAAGAGCAAAAACAAAGCCCGAAATAATTACGCAAGCTGCTAAAATAGCAGTTGGTGTTAATAGTTTCGGGCATAGCTATTGCATTTGCAGTTGTTTTGCTTTCGGTAAGTAAAATAAAGTCGAAGTTGCAAACCAGGACGACTGAATTTTAGATTTTAAATTTTAGATTTTGGATTGAGAAGAAATCTAAATATTTAAATACACGGACAAACTAAAATGTCAAGTTGAGCGTCCTTGCCCTCAATTGGGTAAATCCAAAATCCAAAATTGAGTAACAAACGGGGGATAAACGGTCGTGGCCAAAAAAAATGAAGCAGAATTGCCAGAAACCACAAACGGGTTTAGCTTCGGCAACTTCATACAAGGAACCAAAGAAGAACTTGAAAAAGTAGTTTGGCCTAGTCGCAAACAGATAGTGAGCGAATCCGCCGCCGTATTGTTAATGGTGGCGCTCTCGGCATCTTTGATATACTTGGTCGATGGATTGTTTGCTTGGGCAGCAAAACAGGTGTTCTAATGAGTTTTGCAACAGAGGAACCACGCGACTCAACGTTGCAGCCAGAGGAAACAAGTGAAACAGCAGAAACAGCGTCAAAAGAAGCACGTTGGTATGCTGTACAAGTCGCCTCAGGCTGTGAAAAGCGTGTAAAGACTAACCTAGAGCAGCGCATTCAAACATTTGATGTCGCTGATAAAATTATCCAGGTGGAAATTCCCCACACACCAGCGGTTAAAATCCGCAAAGATGGTAGTCGCCAGCATACAGAAGAGAAAGTTTTTCCAGGCTATGTGCTGGTGCGGATGAAAATGGATGATGATACTTGGCAGGTGGTACGAAACACCTCCCACGTGATTAATTTTGTTGGTTCAGAACAAAAACGTGGCAGTAGTAAGGGTCGCGGACACGTAAACCCCATACCACTGAGTGCTTCAGAAGTAGAACGCATCTTCAAACAGACGAGCGAACAAGAGCCGGTCGTTAAAATCGACATGGCTACTGGTGATAAGATAATTGTGCTTTCTGGCCCATTCAAGGACTTTGAAGGCGAGGTGATTGAAGTCTCTCCAGAGCGGAGTAAGCTTAAAGCCTTACTCTCGATATTTGGTAGAGATACACCAGTAGAATTGGAATTTAATCAGGTAGAGAAACAGAGCTAAATAAATGGCGAAGAAAGTAGTGGCGGTCATTAAACTGGCCTTAAATGCTGGAAAAGCCAACCCAGCACCGCCAGTGGGCCCCGCCTTGGGTCAACATGGCGTCAACATCATGATGTTCTGCAAAGAGTACAACGCCAAAACAGCAGACCAAGCTGGAATGGTGATACCTGTAGAAATTTCGGTTTTTGAAGACCGGAGTTTTACATTTGTACTCAAAACGCCACCAGCGTCAGTACTGATTCGCAAGGCGGCGAAGATAGAAAGAGGCTCTAACGAACCCAACAAAAAGAAAGTTGGTAAAATCACCAGAGCGCAATTGCAAGAAATAGCCCAAACCAAACTTCCTGACCTCAACGCCAACGACATCGAAGCGGCTATGAAGATTGTGGAAGGAACCGCTAAAAATATGGGTGTAACAGTTACGGATTAAAAAAGTTATGAGTTATGAGTTATGAGTTATGAGTTATTGATATTTGACTCCTCACTTTTTACTCCTCACTCCTCACTTTTTACTCCTCACTCCTCACTCCTCACTTTTTACTCCAAAATATAAAATTGTATCGGGGGAGAGGCAAGGCTTCGGAATTACCCCAGGAGAGAAAAATGACAAAGAAAGTATCGCGTCGTTTGCAGGGGCTACAAGCGAAAGTAGAAGATAGGGATTATCAACCCCTAGATGCTCTAGCCCTGTTAAAAGAAACAGCAACAGCTAAATTTCCTGAAGCCGCTGAAGCGCATATCCGGCTAGGAATTGACCCCAAATATACAGACCAACAGTTGCGGACAACGGTAGCACTGCCCAAAGGTACAGGACAAATTGTGCGAGTGGCGGTGATTGCTAGAGGTGAAAAAGTAACAGAAGCAACAAACGCTGGTGCTGATATAGCAGGTTCGGAAGAACTAATTGACGATATCCAAAAAGGCATGATGGACTTTGACAAGCTGATTGCCACACCCGATGTTATGCCACAGGTAGCGAAGTTAGGTAAATTGCTTGGGCCTCGTGGTTTGATGCCATCACCCAAGGGTGGAACGGTGACATTTGACATCGCAAGTGCGATCGCTGAATTCAAAGCTGGTAAATTAGAATTTCGTGCCGATCGCACTGGCATTGTCCATGTTATGTTTGGTAAGGCATCCTTCTCGCCTGAAGATTTGTTAGTCAACCTCAAGGCGTTGCAAGAAACAATTGACCGCAACCGTCCTTCAGGTGCTAAAGGTCGCTATTGGCGGACGTTTTATGTATCTGCTACTATGGGGCCAGCAATTAAAGTTGATATCAGCGCCCTACGAGATTTGAAACTAAGCGAAGCAGCATGATCGGAGTTAGGAGTTATGAGTTATGAGTTATGAATTTTATTCTTAACTCTTGACTCCTAACTACTCACTCCTAACTTAAATTAAATAGTCAAAGCCGGAGACAGCAGGTGCTAATAGCTTAATATCCTGCCGAGGTGAAAACTCTAATTGCCAGAATTCCCACCGATAAAGGTGCCAGAAGTATGGCCTCAGAAGTTTTACTAATCAACCCCGGCTATCTTAGCTGGGGTTTGTTGTTTTCGATTTAGTTAAGAAAAAACACAAAAGTAGGGAAACGGCTGATTGTTTTGAGGAGGTGAGATAGGAATGGGTAGAACGCTAGAAAACAAAAAAGAAATCGTAGCTGACCTCAAAGAAACTTTGAGCCAGTCAAGTTTGGCACTGGTAATTGAATATCAGGGGCTGACCGTTGCTGAAATTACTGACTTACGGCGGCGGCTGCGTCCCAGTGGTGCTGTTTGCAAGGTAACTAAAAATACCCTGATGGGCATTGCCATTCAAGATCAGGAAAAATGGCAACCGTTGTCAGAACTGCTCAAAGGTTCTTCAGCTTTTTTGCTAGTCAAAGATGATTTTTCATCTGCAATTAAGGCTTACCAAGACTTCCAAAAAGCCACCAAGAAGACAGAACTTCGCGGCGGCGTGATGGAAGGTCGCCTACTCAAAGAAAATGATGTCAAGGCTTTAGGTGACTTACCATCTAAGGAACAACTCATGGGACAAATTGCTGGTGCAATCAATTCCTTGGCGACCAAGATTGCTGTGGGTATCAACGAAGTTCCAGGTTCGCTGGCTCGTGCTTTGCAGGCTGTAGCCGATGCAGAAAAAGACGGTAGTACCGAAACTGCTGCCGAATAGATTTCACAGATGTATCGATAGGTCAATAGTCAAAACTCAACAGTCAACAACTAATGACTAATGACCAATGACCAATGACCAAATAAATAATCAGAAATTACAGGAGTTATATCAATGTCAACTGCAACCGATGAAATTTTGGAAAAACTCAAAGGCTTAACTTTACTCGAAGCTGCTGAATTAGTTAAGCAAATTGAAGAAGCTTTTGGTGTGAGTGCTGCTGCACCTGTTGGCGTGGCCATTGCTGGCCCTGGCCCTGCTGCTGCTGTTGCTGAAGTAGCAGAAGAAAAAACCGAGTTTGACGTGATTCTCGAATCAGTTCCAGCTGATAAGAAGATTGCCGTACTGAAGATTGTCCGCGAATTGACCGGTCTAGGACTCAAAGAAGCTAAAGACTTGGTGGAAGCTGCACCCAAACCAGTTAAGGAAGGTATTGCTAAGGATGCTGCTGAAGACGCTAAGAAGCGGATTGAAGAAGCTGGTGGTCAAGTAACAATTAAGTAGTTCCGATTAAATTACTACTTTTTTATCGAGAAGCTTGAATAATTCAGGCTTCTTTTTTTGGTGCAGGTCAAATTAGGGACTGACAAGTAACAAAATATTTCATTGATATTGTTGACTGTTGACTGTTGATTGTTGACTATTGGCTGATGGCGATCGCACTAAAGAAATCATTACACTTAAGTTAGTTGCCCTGCTAGTATTGACCGTCCCATAGAATCGATGACTCAACAAACTTCTAGAATCTGCATCCTTGGTGGAGGCTTCGGTGGTCTCTACACAGCCTTGCGTTTAAGCCAGTTACCTTGGGAATCTACACAAAAACCCGAAATTGTTTTGGTAGATCAAAGCGATCGCTTTCTATTTTCCCCCTTACTCTACGAATTACTCACTGGCGAACTGCAAACTTGGGAAATTGCCCCACCATTTGAAGAACTTTTACAAGGTACAGGGGTACGTTTTTATCAAGGAGTGGTATCTGGAATTGACATCGACCAGCGGCGGGTAAACTTACACGAAGGGCCACAAATCTCCTACGAACGATTAGTGCTGGCGCTAGGAGGAGAAACACCACTAGATTTAGTACCTGGTGCAGCAGCCTACGCCTACACATTCCGCACAATTTCCGACGCCTATCGTTTAGAAGAACGACTGCGATTTTTAGAAGAATCCGATGCTGATAAAATTCGAGTGGCGATCGTCGGGGCTGGTTACAGTGGTGTAGAGTTAGCTTGTAAGTTAGCCGACAGGCTAGGCGAGAGAGGACGCTTTCGCATCATTGAAATTGCCGACCAAATCTTGCGAACTTCCCCAGAATTTAACCGTGAAGCAGCCAAAAAAGCTTTAGATGCACGTGGCGTGTTTCTCGATTTAGAAACCAAAGTCGAATCCATCGAGCAAGATACCATCTCCCTAGAATATAAAAATCAAGTAGACACAATTCCCGTCGAATTAGTAATTTGGACAGTGGGAGTTCGAGTTGCACCAGTGGTAAAATCCCTTCCCCTCAAGCAAAATCAGCGCGGTCAAATCACCACTACATCTAACCTACAAGTCTTTGAACATCCAGAAATCTTTGCGTTGGGAGATTTAGCAGACTGTCACGACGCAGAAGGACAACAAGTACCCGCCACCGCTCAAGCAGCTTTCCAACAAGCTGATTACGTTGCTTGGAATGTGTGGGCTTCTCTTACCAATCGTCCTTTACTTCCCTTCCACTATCAAAACTTAGGGGAAATGATGGCATTGGGGAAAGACAACGCTACCCTCGCTGGCTTAGGAATCAAACTAGATGGGTCTTTGGCATACATCGGTCGTCGTCTTGCTTATTTATATAGGTTGCCAACTTTAGATCATCAGCTTAAAGTTGGTTTTAATTGGTTAGTCCGTCCTATTATAGAAACACTTTCTAAATAATATTGGGCATGGGGCATTGGGCATTGGCTAAACAGGGTATGGGGCTTTCCAGGGAATGGTGAAAGGGAAAGGCGTAAGGGGGAAAGGTTAAATTTATCCCTTTTCCCTTTACCCTTTAACCTTTCCCCTCCCTCCCCTCCCTCCCCATGCCCCATACCCCATGCCCCAGTCCCCATTATGGAACAACCGAAAGTTATTTTTTTAGATGCTGTGGGCACACTGTTTGATGTCAAAGGCAGTGTAGGTGAAGTTTATAGTCAAATAGCTGAAGAATTCGGCGTTACGGTTTCCCCTGAAACATTAAATAAAACCTTTATCCAAAGTTTTAAAGCTTCGCCACCGCCCATATTTCCAGATGCAGAATTGCAAGATATTCCCCAGCGTGAATTTGATTGGTGGAAGATAATTGCGTTGAATACTTTTGAAAGTGCAGGAGTTCTCAAGCAATTTTCTGACTTTTCGGCTTTTTTTAGCGAACTTTACATTCACTTTGGAACTGGCGAACCTTGGTTTGTCTATCCTGATGTCCTACCAGCTTTAATTAATTGGCGACAGTTGGGGATTAGTTTAGGAGTTTTGTCTAATTTTGACTCTCGAATTTATTCTGTATTGCAAAGTTTGGGATTGAGAGAGTTTTTTAGTTCTATTACTATTTCTACCCAGGTGCGTGCAGCTAAACCCGATCCTGAAATTTTTGCTATTGCTTTAAAGAAACATAAATGTCCTCCAGAAGGCGCATGGCATGTTGGCGATAGCATCGTCGATGACTATTATGGAGCCAAAGCCGCTGGTTTGAGAGCTGTTTGGATTAACCGTAGGAAATGATTGAGATGCGGCCAAGGAAAATTAAACAGGACTTATGGGAAATCATGAAAAAACAAACTGCAAAGGACGCATAGACACAAAGTAGCTTCCCACAGGGTAGGACACAAAGAAATAAGAGTTTCAGAGAGTTTTTGCGTAAATCCTATTAATTCTATGGACTTTGCAACTCCTAATTTCAGTATCCAAACCAGATAAGCGATCGTGCAAAATAAGTTATTTATTTAGGCAAGGGAACTCTTAAGGAATACAGCGATTTCTGTTGGATAAAAAGGCGAACTTCAGATATTCAGCGATAAAGCCAGATATTCAAAAATAGGCTTGAGATAAACATTTTTGCTCCCCCTGCCTCCCAATACGGTTTGGGGAAAGAGGTTTCAAATACATCCTTTACCCCTTACCCCTTAACCTTTTCCCAGACCACAACGGAAGTTCATAGTGCTTATCCGAACCGTATTGCCCTGCCTCCCCTGCCTCCCACTCACTACTCCCTTATTCCCCATGCTGACCTAACACTCGTATGATCGAGATATCAGCAAAACATAACAACCAGGTTTTTACAGTCAAACATGGGCAATATTTGGGAAATCGATTTTTACTCTCGTCCGATTTTGGACGACAATCAAAAAAAAGTTTGGGAAGTCTTAGTCTGTGAAAGTCCTTTGGATGTCAATAAACAAGCAGATTCTTTGTTTCGCTATGCTCAATATTGCCCCAGTAGCCAGGTAAATTCGGGCTGGTTGCGGACTGCATTGCAAGAAGCTATTAACCAAGCTGGAAAAGCGCCAATTAAAATTCGCTTTTTCCGCCGCCAAATGAACAATATGATTACGAAAGCTTGCCAAGATTTGGGAATTCCCGCCCAGCCAAGCCGCCGTACTTTAATTCTCAACCAATGGTTACAACAGCGGATGCAGGACGTGTATCCTCAAGAACCAGGGTATCAAGGAGGTACTAATCCCTCTGTCCGGTTAGAGAAACCTTTGCCGCAACGTTTACCAGATGCTTTGGAAGGACAGCAGTGGGTATTTGTGAGCTTAGCTGCCGAGGATTTGGCAGAAATGTCAGAGTGGGAAATTAGCTTTGGAGAAGCTTTCCCGCTAGAGTTGGCACAAGTATCACCTGAAACCCGTATTCCTGGTGTTTTATTTTTCTCACCTAGAGCCTTACCGTTGGCGGGTTGGATGTCTGGTTTAGAGTTGGCTTTTTTGAGAGTTGACACCAATCAAGAGACAAGATTGCTTTTAGAAACTGGTGTGAGTGAAAGCTGGATTGTGGCAAACATCAAAAAGCCTCAAACTTTAGCAGAAGCCAAAGGTTTTGAAGAAGCCAAGCAAAAAGCGAATGGAGTGCATTTTCTGGGCGTACAGTCCAATCCCCAAGCGGAATCATTTGCTGGTTTTTGGCTGTTGCAAGAGGTTAGTCTTTGAAAATGGGGAATGGGGAATGGGGCATGGGGCATAGGGCATAGGGCATAGCGCATTGAGAGTGTTGACTGATGACTGTTGACTAAGGAATTATTATTCTCTTCTGCCCCTCAGACCATCTCCCTCATCCTCCTCATCTCCCCATACCCCATGCCTCATGCCCAATGCCCCTTGCCCAATGCCCAATGCCCAATGCCCAATGCCCCTTGCCCAATGCCCAAAAATTGCGATCGCATAAGAAACGTTGAGACATGACAATGATTTGGGATAATTATCTGCGTCTATCAGCGTCGATCTGTGGTTGAAAATTGCAATTGCAAAAAGGGGCTGATGATTTTTTGGATAATTATCTGCGTCTGTTGGCGTTGATATGCGGTTCAAAATCCACAATTCACTAAGGGTCATGGGTTCTGAAAATTTGTCAAAAGATACACTAGCAGAAGAACTGCTCGAACTAGCGATCAAATCCGGTGCGGAAGCAGCTGAGGTGTATCAATCACACTCTCTTTCTCGTCCAGTTTTTTTTGAGGCAAACCGACTCAAGCAGCTAGAAACCAGCCAATCTGAAGGTACAGCGCTGCGGCTTTGGCGAAATGGGCGTCCAGGACTAACGGTGGCTTACGGTTCTGTCCCAGCCCAAGTGATGGTGGAAAAAGCTTTGGCTTTGAGCCAACTAAATCAGCCGGAAGCAGTGGAGTTAGGCTCTAATTTTCAGCCATCTTACCCAGATTTAGGGGAAAGTGTGCCAATAGAGGTTATGGTGGATTGGGGCAAGGAAGCCATCGCCCTTATCCGCGATGCCTATCCGGATGTTGTCTGCAATGGTGATTGGGAATGTGATGTTGAAACCACCAGGCTAGTCAATACTAAAGGTTTAGATTGCCATTACACTGACACCACCCTCAGTTGCTACATCTCGGCAGAATGGGTGCGGGGTGATGATTTTTTAAGTGTTTCTGATGGTCAAACCCAGCGGGGAGAACTTCATCCAGACAAATTGGCTAACCAAATTTTACAGCGATTAATTTGGGCAAAAGAAAATGTTTCATCTCCCAATCGCCGCGTCCCAGTTTTGTTTACTTCTAAAGCCGCCGATATGCTTTGGGGTACTGTACAAGCAGCTTTGAATGGTAAGCGAGTTTTAGAAGCAGCTTCACCTTGGGCAGAACGCTTGGGTAACCTAGTCATAGCACCAAGCCTCACCGTCTACCAAGATCCCCAAGCCGGCCCTTACAGTTGCCCTTTTGATGATGAAGGCACTCCGACTCAATTTTTAGTATTTATCCAAAACGGAACTTTAGAGAATTTTTATGGCGATCGCACCACCGGTCAGCAATTAAATACTCACACCACTGGAAATGGTTTTCGCCCTAGTTTAGGCAGCTATCCCACCCCTGGTTTATTTAATTTTCTCATCCAACCAGGATCGTTATCGCTACAAGAGTTGATTGAACAGTTGGATGATGGCTTAATCGTGGATCAAATGTTGGGTAATGGCGGCAGTATTTCTGGAGATTTTTCCATCAACGTTGATTTAGGCTACCGCGTCCAAAATGGTCATGTAATTGGACGCGTTAAGGATACTATGGTGGCAGGTAATGTCTACGCAGCTCTCAAGCAATCAGTGACACTCGGCAACGATGCTGATTGGAATGGTTCTTGTTATACTCCATCTCTCATAGTGGAAGGATTATCTACCACTGGGAGAAGTAATTAAATGGGGAATGGGGAATGGGAAAGGGGTAAGGGGGAAAGGTTAAATTTATCCGTTTACCCTTTACCCTTTCCCCTTTCCCCTATCTCCACTGCTCCCCTGCTCCCCAATCCCTACCCCCACTCCCTATTCCCTATTCCCCAATCCTTTATGTCTCATCCTATCCTCAATCAGCGCTTTCGCACTTGGTGGCAGCCTAGAAGAGGTTTGGCGATCGCTGAAGCTTGTGTTATCGGTTTGGTTGCGGCTTTATCTGCGGTGTTGCTGAAAGTGGGTTCGGGATGGCTGGGGACGTGGCGAGTCCAAAGTACTAGACTGTTACCTGTATGGCTGGCACTGCCGATAGTTGGTCTTGTACTGGGGTTTGTGGCTGGTATTTTGGTGGAAAGGTTGGCACCAGAAGCTTCTGGTAGCGGTATCCCCCAAGTTAAAGCCAGTCTGGCTAATGTACCCATTAGGTTATCTTGGCGTGTGGCTGGTGTAAAGTTACTCAGTGCCATCGTTACCATCGGTTCGGGTATGACTCTGGGACGCCAAGGCCCCACTGTGCAAGTGGGGGCTGGTTTGGCAGCAGGGATGAGTCGGTGGGTTCCCACTTCTCCAGATCATCGGCGGCAAATGATTGCAGCGGGGGCGGGGGCGGGTTTGGCAGCTGCTTTCAATGCCCCCATTGCTGGTGTTTTATTTATCGTGGAAGAGTTACTCCACGATTTGTCGGGGCTGACTCTGGGAACTGCGATTATCGCTTCCTTTATTGGTGGGGTGATATCCCGGCTTTTAGGTGGTGGCAGTTTCGATTTGAACCTGCAATTGGTGGAATCTACTAGTCAATTTTCTATCCCTGAAATTCCTTTTTTCCTCGTATTGGGTATTTTGGC
>Ga0314810_100002_pt1 | contig 38457 bp, 26 predicted proteins | sample STEome_8_FD_202331 | JGI IMG/M metagenome (GOLD analysis project Ga0314810, IMG submission 202331) | Metatranscriptome of soil surface biofilm microbial communities from soil inoculated with nitrogen-fixing consortium DG1, State College... ... | reverse complement strand
GTTTCCAATTCGCAATTCAAATTTTACATTTTGCACCAGAAGGAGTAGCATCGGGATAATAGGTAATGATGGCTTTTTCTTTCCGGACAAAAACATTAGAAAAGGACTTACCAGTTTCGCGATCGCGTACATTATAAATACACGCTCCTTCATTGTTTCCTTGGAGTTTAAAGATTTTGGTGGTATCTAAAAGTATTTCTTCAGCATTGCTAAGATAGCCATAGCCTTTAATCACATCTGTGACTGTACGATTTTTTTGCTTAATTACCACACCCATTGTATAAATCACCCCAGGAACAACTTCCTCTCGTCTTTGATTATTCGGTAGGCGTCCTGCTATGCCTTGGTTTTGTAGTTCTAAATACCTACCATAAAAATGCAAGCCGCCAATATCATTGGCATTATAGATTTCGCCACAAAATATATGTTCAAATCCCTGGCGCTGGAACCAAATATTAGTTAAATCCTCTAGAAATTCTGCTTTATTACTACGTCCAGCACGTAGTTCACCGCCGCTAGCTTGTTGAATTTTCTGTAACACATCTGGATAAAAAGATAACAATTGTTTAAAACTATTAGTACTTACTTTCGTACCAATGGGGCCACAAGCTTTTAAGACAGCTTGATCAAAGGAATTTAGCTGTGGTGGTGGTGGTGTAATATCTACTTGTTGTCTTGCGGGAAAACCAACAGAAACCGGGTTATTGATATTATCAAAAAATGGCAGAAGTTTGGTATTTTCCTGTGGTTGTGCGTTCACCAGATTTTGCGAAGACAATGGCGAAAGCAGTAGTAAAAGAGTAAACACTTTCACCATCTGCTTGAACTTATTGGTTACATAACTTGGCTGCATAAATTCTAGTTTAACTACTTCGATAATAGTTCCATGCCAAGTTTAATTCTCTAGATAGCTTACTTGATAAAAAACCCGTTTTTTTTAATAAATCGGGTGATATAAGTAGATAGACTTAAATATAGGAATCCGATTTGATTAATGAACATATTTGTGTAGTAAGGGAACAGTGAACAGGAAAAAAGGAATTTAGGGGTGTACTGAGTTTTTTCACCAAATCAAATATGAGTCCTATAAATATAATACTTCTGTCATTGCTTTGCTTCCTTTGCAATGACATCTTATATTTAATCATGGCTACCTACTTAGTATTTAGCAATGTTAACTGTTAACAATTAACAGTCAACAGTCAACAGCAAACAGTCATCTCCCCATCTTCCTACTCCTAGCCCTAATTACAATCTTTGATTGCAACTGAATATGAATTTTGACATCTGAATTCTTATGTTGCCCGATCAATTTTTCGGACTTCTTCATCAGATAGTTGCACATTGATAGCTAGTGCTGAGTCTTCAATGCTGGAAATTTTGCTAGCTCCAGGAATTGGTAAGATAACAGGCGACTTGGAACGTAACCATGCCAGAACGATATTGTACACTGATACGCCTTTTTCTTTAGCCAACTGAGCGATCGCTGGAATATCTTCTAAGTTTTGATGACGACGCCTACCGCCAAATGGACTCCAGGGTAAAAAAGTCAATCCTTGCTGTTCGCAATACTCCAACACGCCATCAATTTCTGGCTGTCGTTCCCAAGGGCTATATTGATTCTGCACTGAAACAATATCCACCACATCCTGCGCCCGCTTAATTTGTTCAACGGAAAAGTTAGAAACTCCCACGAACCGAATTAAACCTGCTTCTACTGCTTCTTTGACTGGTGTAAGAGATTCTTCGATGGTGTAATTATTATCTGGGGAATGATATTGCCAAACATCGATGGGTTTAGCGCCGCCCAAAGCCTCAAAGCTGACTTTAATTGTTTGACGCAAGTGTTCTGGGTTCCCATTGCGCGTCCAATTACCATCGGGACGCATCAAGCCGCCTTTAGTTGCGACAATTACCTGGCTGATATCGCCTTGGTAACTGGTAAGTGCTTTGTGAATTAACCGTTCGTTGTGATGCTTATCTGATTCGTCTTTACAATAAGAGTCGGCAGTGTCAATGAACGTAATACCCAGATCTAAGGCACGATGAATAACTGCGATCGATTCTGATTCGGGAGGGCGATTATAAATTGACATCGGCATACCACCCAAACCGATGGCACTCACAAAAATACCTGTTTTTCCTAACTGTTTGGTTTCCATGCTTCTAGTCATAGCTTTCTGACCCAATTATGAAGCACTGAGTTAAAGATTTTTTAGCTATCGATCGGAAATCCTCCCATTTACTTATACTTGGCGATTCCTACCCTCAAGTCTTTCGGCTGATTAATATAACCTCCTCAATTACAAATACTTATTTTGTCAGTTTGTCTATTTAAGCTATGTTTGGTAAATAAAATAAGTAGCCTACATAAATTGGCTAGTTATTCCACACTTGACATAAAGCATTGTGAGTGCCAAACGTCTGCCAGAAACCATTGCCCATGTCAAAATTACCCGCCAATCCTGGCAACACGGCTTCCTAGAGGGTGAAGTGAGTGCAGGTGAATTTGAATGGCATTTCCAGTGGCATTTTCGTAGGGGAGAACTTGCCGTCAAGCCCTCCCAAGGTCGCGCCTTAATCAAAGAACCCCTCGGTCGATTTTTGGAGAAACAAGATTATCAACTAGAGCCTGGAGGAGACTATGCTTTTACAATTCGGGCGGAAATTTAGGAGTTATTCAATTTTGGATTTTAGATTTTAGATTGAATCCAAAATTCAAAATCTAAAATTGGCTGATTCCGTGAGGCGATTTAAGTATCTTTCGATTAGCAGAATGGCAACAATGTCATCTATGGGTCTTGGAGGCTGTCGCATACCTTGTGGTAGTAGCTTTATTAGCCCTTTGGGCGGATACATTTGCCAATAGCGATCGCGTGCTTCTAAGGTTGTGTAGCGCTCATCCACTAAAATAATGTTCAGGGGTTCTGATAATTCTTGATACAATTGCTGTTTCCACTGATTGGCTGTTGTTTGGTTGCCCATCACCATCAAGGAGATGGGGAATTGCTGACGCAGTGTCTCAATGGTAGCGATCGCCTCTTTTGCTGACACCACTTGATGATAATATAATTGCCGATCCAGCCCCATCACTGCTAAACCACATTTATCTCGACCTGGATCGAAACCCAAAATCACTGGCTGTGTCGGTGAAAATTCACGGAAAGTCATAAGTAATAAAAAAAAGAATTCAGAATTGGTGAATTCAGGAATCAGAATCAATTAGTGGCTAGTGGCGAGTCTGTGTAGGAAAGTTATGCTGGCTGCGGCAAACTAACCTCCAAGCGTCTACGGCGTAAGCTGCCGAGTCGTGACTTTCCGCGCTCATCTCCCAATACGGTTGGGTTAAAGGGGAAAGGGGAAAGGGGAAAGGTTTCAAATACATCCTTTACCCCTTACCCCTTAAACCTTTTCCCAGACCACAAGGGGAGTTCATACTGCTTATCTGAACCGTATTGGCTCATCTCCCATTAATTGTATTCTGACTTCTAACTCGTGAATTCTGAATTCTGATTTCTGACTTGTTGTTTAAGTACTAAAAATAATTTGTCCGTTGACTACTGCTACTAATTTCACTCTCAAAGGCCCCGCTGTATAAATATCTTCTGCGGCGATGGCTTTAATTTCCAATGGTTGATTGTACTTTCTTAATTGGGCAACAAAACGCAAAAAAGTACCATCCACTTGTACATTTTCCACAATTCCGGCGTTACGGGCGCGAAATTGGGAAGCAGAAATTAGTATTTCCAATCGCTGCTGCAACTGATAGGATGTCATGTTTTTGGGGTCAGCGGTGGTTGTGGCTAATTGGGCACCTCCAGAGAAAACGAGTTCATTCCTGGCTATGTCGGCAAAAATTTCTATTTGCTTTTCTCCTCTAACGTAATTACCTGCGGAAAAAATTCGCACTACGTATTCGCGACCATCCTCAATTTGCTTGCTCAATTGCTCGACTCTTTCCTGAGTTACGCGCACCAGCTCTACATTTGGAGAATTTCCACCAGGCTCACTTAATTCCAGATTGGCGTTGCGATTAGCTTGTTGTAAAAGTTGTACCACCGCTTGACGAGCCGCAGCCACCTGGGTAACGCGAATTACAGCAGCCGCTAGAACTTGACCGCGAACTAAAGCCAGTTTACCCAAACGCAGGTCTTGGTAAGACTGATAATATTTTTCCAGCCTTGCAACTTCCTGTTCTAGTTGCTGTTGTTGTGTTTCCAATTCTTTGAGGCGAGATTCCCGTTTGGCAATCACTTGTTCTCTAGCTGTAATTTCTGAATTACGCTTTTGAATTAACTGGTCGAGTTGGGCAATTTTGCGATCGCGTGCTTCTATCCCTTCTTGGCGGTTGGCAAGTTCGCGATCGCGTTTTTCGATAGCTGTTTTGGCTTCGTCAATCGCTTTTTTCGCTTCCGCATACAGTCGTTGACGTTCTGTCTTTAGTAGTTCAACTGCTGCCTGTAGTTCCTGTCGCTGATTGTAAACGCTTTGCAGTTCGGCTATGGCTTTTTGGTACTGACTGACAACTCTATCTAACTGCCCTTGAGTGCGCTGGAGTTGAGTTTGGGTTTGGGCTTGCTGCTGAATGGTGCGGTTGAGTTGGGCTTGGGTTTCCCTTTGCTTGGCATTGGCCGCCTGCAAAGACTGATTAATTGCTTGCAACTCTTGTTGGGCTTTGGCTTGGGCGATTCTTGCTTGATTTAACTCGCTTTCTACCTGACTTTTCTGGGTTTCTGCGGTTTTTAGCTGTTCCCGCTTTTGCCTGAGGTCTGTTTGAATATCCTCTAACTCAAAAACTCCCTGCCGCAATTTATCATCAGCAGTGAATAAAATTCCTAAGGTTGATGCTGAAATCAAACCCCCAGTAAAAATCGTTACTAGTACTGCGGTGTTTTTTGGACGAAGGTTAAAGAGTGAGAGGCGGGCTTTGCCAACTCGTGTGCCGATGCGATCGCCCACGGTTGCAATTACGCCTCCCAGAATTAAAATTGCTGCGATGAGGATGTATCCGGTGGTCATGTTTAGCTACCGAAATCCTTCCAGATACAGCCTACTACTTTTGACCATTGTCTGTGGAGAAGTGGAGGTTGGCAATAGCTGAGATTAGTCAATTTTAGATTTTCCTTGAGCTATTAGTGCGATCTTGAAAATACGACACGTGCCGACTCCGCTTTTTCCAATTGTTTTATGTGAACTGCCGACTTAAAGTAACGGGTTTATGCACAGTAATCTTCTTCTTGTGGATAGAAATCATCTTTTTTTCACGCAAATCCCCTAGTAGCCTTGTAACTGTAACACGAGTCGAACCAATTGCCTCAGCGATTGCTTGATGAGACAACTTCAAATCAATTGTGATGCCATCAGCACAAGGAACTCCAAAATCACGACAAAGAATTAATAAAAAACTCACTAACCTGGAACCCATATCTCGGTGAGCAAGAGTTTCAATCATCATCTCTGTCTGTAAAATTCGCGAAGACAGACCCCGCAGCATTAACATTGATAATTCTGGATTTTCCTTGAGTGCTTGCTCTACTTGTTCGATTGGTGCCGACAGTAATTCCACAGGGGTAAATGCAACCGCATGGTAAAACCTATCCGATTTATTTCCTGTCAGCAATGACAATACACCAAAAACACTATTTTCTCGCAGCAGTGCTACCGTTATTTCCTCTCCTGCCTCATACACCCTGGAAAGTTTAACAGCACCTTTTAAAAGAAAATAAACTCGTTCGGCAGGATCGCCAGGAAAAAAGATCGTTTTATTGCGTTCAAACGTTTCCACAACTGGCGGAAACGCCCCGGTCGCCATCTGACGAAAAACATTTGCTAGGGCTTTATCTTGTGTCACGATCATCTCCCTTCCCCTACCCAATGCCGGAAAAACAAAAACTAATTACCTAAGAATACACCTGAAAATTCAATAAAGCACCGTCAACCTTTCTGTACTTTCCTATACTCCAACTAATTGTTTGTTAAGTCACTGTTTATAATGATACATAATTGTCGATCTCTTGAGCTATAAATTGTTGATAAACTGTTCCGAGTAGTGGTATTAAAAAGCTTTTTTGAAGAACGAATAAAGAGAACTTGAGAATATCTTTAGAAAGAATCAAGAATTTGCTGATAGTAAACACCCTTACCAATATTCATTTTTGCAAATCCCGTGTAAAACAAAGACAAACTAGCCTCGGATTCTAGTATGCTCCTAATGATCGATCCCATTAACAATTTCTATGCTGAATCTGACTGGAAAAAATGCCTTGGTTACAGGTATTGCCAACAACCGCTCCATTGCTTGGGGCATTGCCCAACAGCTGCACAAAGCAGGAGCTAATCTCGGAATTACCTACCTGCCAGATGAACGCGGCAAAATGGAGACAAAAGTAGCCGAACTAGTCCAACCCCTCAACCCCAGCTTATTTCTTCCCTGTAATGTCCAAAACGAAGAACAAATTCAATCTACCTTTGAGACAGTACGGGATAAGTGGGGAAAGCTAGACATCCTGATTCATTGTCTTGCCTTTGCCAACAAAGAAGATTTGACGGGAGGTTTTAGCCAAACCTCTCGTTCTGGTTTCAAAACTGCTTTAGAGATTAGTACTTATTCTTTAGTACAGTTAAGCAATGCTGCTAAACCCTTGATGACTGAGGGGGGTAGTATTGTCACCTTGACATATTTAGGAGGTGTGAAGGTAATTCCTAACTATAACGTCATGGGAGTTGCCAAAGCGGCATTAGAAATGAGCGTGCGTTACCTGGCTGCTGAACTAGGGCCGCAAAATATCCGCGTCAATGCCATCTCCGCAGGCCCCATCCGCACTTTAGCATCTTCAGCAGTGGGCGGAATCTTAGATATGATCCATCATGTAGAGGAAGTAGCTCCGCTACGGCGGACTGTCACTCAGCTAGAAGTCGGCAACACTGCGGCTTTTTTATGCAGTGATTTGTCCAGCGGCATCACCGGACAAGTTCTGTATGTAGATGCAGGATATGAAATTATGGGAATGTGACGCGATAAAGTTATGAGTTATGAGTTATGAGTTATGAATTTTTAACTCCTAACTCCTGACTCCTAACTCCTAACTTCTAACTCTTCCCTATGCAAACAACCAATCGCCAAGTCAATTCAAATTACGATCAGTTAACTAAAACCCCTCGGATTGCTACTGTTCATCGCACCACAGGGGAAACTGATGTGCAAGTCACCATCAATCTTGATGGAACAGGAAAATGCACCGCAGCAACAGGTATTCCGTTTTTGGATCATATGTTGCATCAAATAGCTTCACACGGGTTGATTGACTTAGATATCCAAGCCAAAGGAGACTGGGAAATTGATGACCACCATACCAACGAAGATGTAGGTATTACCTTAGGACAAGCTTTTAACCAAGCATTAGGCGATAGGAAAGGCATTGCTCGTTTTGGTAATTTCCTTGCACCTTTAGATGAAGCTTTAGTTCAGGTGGTGCTGGACTTTTCGGGACGCCCTCACCTCAGCTACGGTTTACAAATTCCTACCCAGCGTGTAGGAACTTATGACACCCAGCTGGTGCGCGAATTCTTTGTGGCATTAGCAAACCATAGCCAAATGACACTACACATTCGGCAACTGGATGGCATTAATTCTCATCATATTATTGAGGCGACATTTAAGGCCTTTGCAAGGGCAACACGCTTAGCAGTAGAAATTGACCCTCGTCGTGCTGGCTTGATTCCCAGTTCTAAAGGCGTTTTGTAAGAGGCTCCAGGGATAAGTTTATCCCAGGAAACCTAACGCGGGACGGGGGCACAGTGGCAGGGAAGCAAAAGAAGAATGATAACTCCTCACTTTTGACTCAGCAAGGGCTAAACACCCCAATACTGCTAATAGCACTCACTCTGTTTGCGATAATTATCAGACTAAGTGGTGATTATTATCACCCTGTTGGGTAACTTGTAATAGATACCAAGTTGCTAATTGTTGATTAAACCGAGATGAAGTCTGTTGCAGATGACCCTGATTCTCAACTCAATAGGACAAACACTCTGCCAGTAGTCCTAACTTCTGAGTTGCGAAAAGTTTACCGTACTGGTTTTTGGCTAAATCAAAAAGTCGTATCTTTAAAAAGCTGTTCTTTAAAAGTTTATCAAGGCGAAACCTTTGGACTGTTAGGGCCCAACGGTGCTGGTAAAACTACCCTTTTAAAACTATTGTTAGGGATTATTCGTCCCACTGGTGGACAGGGACTATTGTTAGGTCAGCCAATAGGCGATCGCAACGTTAAGCAATACATCGGGTATTTACCTGAAAATCCTTATTTGTATGATTATTTAACTGGCTGGGAGTTTTTGCAGTTAGCAGCTGGGCTATTCCAAATTCCTGAGGGCATACAACGCCGACGCATTCCCCAATTGCTGGAATTAGTGGGTTTATCCCAAGCCGATGCCCGCAAAAAATTGCTGCGCCGCTACTCCAAAGGCATGTTACAGCGTGTTGGTATGGCACAGGCGCTAATTAACGAGCCAGAATTAGTTTTTTTAGATGAACCAATGTCTGGCCTCGATCCTGTAGGACGCTACCAAATGCGGGAAATTATTTTGGCTCTCAAAGCCGCCGGCAAGACGATTTTTTTCAACAGCCACATTCTCAGCGAAGTAGAACAAATTTGCGATCGCATTGCCATACTCGCTCAAGGTGAATTAATTTGCTCTGGTTCCCTGAATGAACTTTTGGGTAGTGACAACACATACCATGTCAAAGGTCAAGGTGGTGACTCGGAAATTCTCAAAAAATGGCTACCTGCTTTGAGATTTGAACCTGATGGTTCCTGGCAAGGTACACTACATGATGACTACTATGATTTTCTAGCTAGTCTTCGTCTCATGGAAGGTAAAATTATTGCCATGAACTTGTGTCGTCAGTCCTTAGAAGAGCTTTTTATTCAACAAATCCAAACAAAAAATCATTCACTAAACTAGTTTGATTGCTAAATAATTCTCTGGTTGCTAATTAAATAGCGGTCATTTTAATGTTGATAACAAATGTTACTCATTACATATTTGAAATTCAAACTTAAGTGTCATGAAATTGACTTAATTTAGTAAAAATTTATTGGTAATTGCCTCATTGAAAAGCAAACATAGTATTGTATAAACTACCTTGGATTGCTCAAATTTATTATTTGGGGATAATTGTCATATTCCAAGACACTTAACTTTAAATGAACTTCATTGAAAATTCAAATCAAATCAACAAATTTTCTCCGGAAAATTACACTTTTCAAGGAAAATAAGATTGTTGGGGAACTTGAATACTTAGGTATAGTCAAAATAAAAATGTTTAGACAGTACTTTATTAATCGTAATTTCAGAATCTCAAGGAAATATGCTTAACACGAATTTGTTGAAATCGCTTACCCAACCAGTTGTGGGTGCGGCTTTATTAACTGCTGTCAATGTTGCCGTACCCTTTGCTAGCCTAGCTCAGGGACAACCAGCACCACCAACTGCACAAATACCAAATACACAAACACAATTAGATACTAATTATTTATTGGGAGGGGGCGATCGCATCCGTGTAAATGTCTTTGAAGTACCTGAATATACAGGTGAATACCAAATTCCTCCAGGAGGAGCAATCAACTTACCTTTAATTGGCAGTGTTCCAGTTCTTGGGCTAACAACCGAACAGGCTGCTGATGAAATTGCCAGAAGATATGCTCGCTTCCTCAAACGTCCTTTAATCTCAGTTAATTTATTATCACCTCGTCCGATTAATGTTTTTGTTGCTGGAGAGGTAACACGTCCAGGAGCTTATACTTTAAATTTGAGTGGAGGTGCAGGAGACAATCCAGGCGTACAATACCCCACTGTGTTAGCTGCATTGACAACAGCCCAAGGAGTGACACTGGCTGCTGATGTAACTCAAGTTCAATTACGGCGTAAATTCGGACGTGCTTCAGAACAAGTCGTTACCCTCAATTTAAAAGAACTTATCCAAACAGGTATGTTATCACAAGATATAACCTTGCGGGATGGAGACACTATAGTTGTGCCAACTGCAAATACCTTCAACGTAGCAGAATCCCGCAATATATTTGCAGCTAACTTTGCTGCCAGTCAAACTACACCCCGCACAGTAACAATTATTGGTGAAGTCAACCGTCCTGGTTCTTACCTAGTTACGCCAGGTAGCCTAAACGAACAGCAGGGAGGCGCAGCTCCTAACAGCGGTACTGCTACTCCCACTGGTCTACCAAATGTCACACGCGTAATTCAACTAGCTGGTGGAATTACGGCACAGGCAGATATTCGTAATCTCAAGCTACGCCGATTGACAAGATCTGGCTCAGAACAAGCTATAGATATTAATCTTTGGCAACTGTTACAGAGTGGGGATGCTAATCAAGACATTATTGTCCAAGATGGAGATACAATCGTTGTTCCCACAGCGACAGAGATTAACCCAGCAGAAGCTACTCAACTAGCCACCACTACTTTGTCTCCTGCACGCATTCAAGTCGGTGTGGTCGGGGAAGTTAAAAGACCAGGATTAACAGACATTCAACCCAATAGCTCTTTAAACCAAGCTATACTTGCTGCTGGCGGATTCAACGATGCCAGAGCCAGTGACGATGCTGTTGATTTGATTCGTCTCAATCCCAATGGTTCTGTAACTAAACGTGTAGTAAAAGTGGATTTCTCTGCTGGAATTAATGAGCAAACTAATCCTATACTCCGCAATAACGATGTTATTGTAGTCAGTCGTTCCGGCGGAGCAAAAGTGGGTGATACCACAGGTCTTGTCGCCGGCCCTCTAGGTGTTATCTTCAGTATTTTGAGGGTATTCGGGCTTTAGTTGCAAATTGAGATTTTAATTGGGGGCGTTGGTCAACTTTTCCTGTCCCCACAATTTTATTTTATTTTTAAATAGGACTGACGCAAGTATTGTTTTGTCATTGCGATCGAAGGGTAGTGTCGTCACGAGGGATTACTACCCTGTCGCTCGTAATAACGAAATTACGGGATTTTTGCCTAAGTTTTGTGAAATTAACTTGAACTGGGAGTGGGGATTAATTTCTAAAATTTGTAAATTAAATTATTTTTGTCAATAGTAATAACGCTATATATTATAGTTTTCTTTTAGTATCAAATTCAATTTGATACGGTAATTGGAGCCTCAGAATTAGTGGCACTTTTTTTAATGATCCGTAGGCCAAGCCCCCATCAGCATCACTAGCTCAAAAATGGTGTTTTCACCCCTGTTTTTGACAAATTTTTAAGTATTATTACTTATTTAATAATTATCTATGACTCTAATATGTCAAGGATAGTGGGAAGTAAAGAGTAAAAATATTCTGTTTCAGAGAACTTAGGATCGCGTTGTAATTAGCTTGAATTTTTATGAGAATAAGAATCTTCAGGAAGCAGAGACGAAAAATGCTTTTTTCTGCTTGATTTTTATTTACATGATGATTCTCATTATTATAAGTATTATTTAAGTAAATTAACCGATTGATGAGAGATACACTATCTTAACTACAGATCCCACATATACACAGTAGAATGATGTCGAATTATAAATGACGCCATTTGTACCAATGCTTAGTGTTCGTTAAAAATTGTAATTCTGCATACTGATGGCTTATTATCAGTATTTTTACTACAGAATTGCTAGTTTTTAGAACACAATCTCAAAAAGCATTTAATCAATATTTACGCGGAAATTCGCAGGTGCAAACCTAAAAAACCGTGTATAAACTTACAAATGGCAGTTATACGGCCGTATCGAATACTGAGTTACTTACTAAGGCTAGAGTTAGTAACCATTGACAGTTCAGTTTTTGCAACATAACCTTTTTTTCCTATGATGATTCATGGTTTGAGTTTTCTCAGTTTGAGTGCATCTGTTGTACTTCCCTGGGCATTAACGGGTATGGTTCAAGGGCAGAAGATAACAGAGTCTGTAGTTAGAGATGTTCCTCAATCATCCACTGTTCAAGAAAATAAACTACCCAATCGCAAGCTCATCAGTGCTATTACTGCTGCTGGGACGACATATTACGTTAGCGGTACTGGCAACGACAACAATAGCGGACTCACTCCCTCATCGCCATTTAGAACTCCTCAAAGAGCGGCAAACCTCACCAAACCGGGTGATACAGTATTTTTAATGAACGGAGTATACAAGAATTCAAGCCCAGCAAACTCGGTATTAGTGATTACACGTTCAGGTTCGTCAAATGCATGGATTACATATAAAGCGTACCCTGGACATTCGCCGAAAATCGAGCACGATGGATGGCATGGAATTTGGATTAAAGATGGAGCTTCCTACATCGAGGTCAACGGCATAGAAATTGAAGGAAATAACAGTAATATCAGTCTCAGCTATGCCCTGAGTCAACAGTATAACACTGGAAACCCAAGAACTAGCGGCAGTTGCATTACTATAGATGGGCGAACAAAAGCTCGGCCTCATCATATTCGTATTCTCAACAGCAAGATACATGACTGTGGAGGAGGAGGCATTACAGGACTTGAAGTGGATTACATAACGGTAAGTGATAACGAAGTATATAATAATGCTTGGTATTCACCCTTCGGTTGTAGTGGCATTTCCTTTCTAAAGAATTGGAACTATGACGGTAATCAGAGCAACTATAGAATGATTATAACGAACAACAAGGTCTATAGAAATAGACTGTACGTTCCCTGGATTTATAACGGCAAGAAACAAGACGGTAACGGAATAATTTTTGACCGTGGAAGAAATGATGAGGCAGGATCGAAATTACCACCGTATCAAGGCCGTATTTTGATTGCTAACAACGTTGTGTATGAAAATGGTGGTGGTGGCATTCATGCATTTAGAACTGACAATATCGATGTCATCAATAACACTTCTTACATGAATAACCAGACTCCAGAAATTTCATACGGACAAATCTCGATGAATGACACTAGGAATGTGAAAGTTCTAAATAACATTCTCTATTCTCAAAGTGGTAAGCCGATAAACATGAACAACGGAAAAAATATCAACACCACTTTCAACTATAACCTTTATAACAGTAATGGTTATAGCGCAAGTGGTAGGGGTTCTAACGATATTGTCGCAGATCCGCAGTTTGTTAATGCTGGCGGCAAGGATTTTAGAGTAAGATCGACAAGTCGAGCAATCAATAGTGGTACTAAGTTCGATTTTTTGAAAACTGATTTTCTCGGTAACCCCCGTATAAGAGGTTCAGCAACCGATAGAGGAGCATACGAAATTCAATAGTGCTGAATTTAAGTAATACTAAATAGTTTACGAATGGGTTGTATAGCAAAATTCTGATTTCTACAGTATTTTTGTTTACAACCTATTTTTACTGAAGGCTTACAAAGGACTACAAAGCTTTATACCAATTAAAAATTCATGCACTAAGAAAACTGACAGAACGTCGCATTATTTTTTAAATTAGTATTAGATAAAATTGTAATTCTTAAGATTGTTATCAAATAAATACCATCTGAACTAAAAGCGGAGCTTTGTTTGCTCCGCTTAACGTTTGATTGGTGTAATAAATGTTGGTATAACCAAGATAAACTACAATGGAACTTTTATTTTTTGGCAAGTCCCTTAAATTCTTTTGTCAATTCCCTTGGTTGGAAATATTCGTGACCGTGATACATGTAGGTACTAGATTCATTTTTATCAATGATTCCATTGACAACTAAACCCAGCACATTATAGTTGGATCTTTCTAACATTTCTTGAGCCGCGTTAGCACTGTTAGAATCAATTACTCCAGGACGAGCTACTAACAAAATCCCATCAGTCATTTGACTTAAGGTTAAAGCATCAGCAGCTAACAGAAGGGGAGGAGCATCAATAATGACAAAATCATAATTAGATTGGGATGAAAAATTGTCAATTAATGATGCCATACGTTTTGAGTCAAGCAAAGCAAGTGGGTTGGGAGGTCTAACTCCAGCTGTTAAGACATCAAGGTTATCCATTACTTTGGATACAGCCGTATTAAATTCAGCTTGACCTACAAGAACCTCACTTAAACCAACTGCATTGGTTAATTCCCACAGATGATGCTGAGAAGGAACTCGCATATCTGCATCAATTAGTAAAACTTTACGTCCTAGTTGAGCGATCGCTGCTGCTAAATTCGCTGAAACTGTAGACTTGCCTTCTTTAGGAACTGCGCTAGTGACTACAATTGTTTTAAGTACTTTATCGGAACTCAAGAATTTTAAATTTGCTTGAATCATCCGATACATTTCACTTGTTAAAGAGTAAGGCATGTCTCGGACAGCAACTTTTTGAGTTATTGATTCTGCACTTGAAAAACGAGAGCGAACCTTTTTCACGGACAGAGGAACAATTCCCAGTAAGGTATATCTAAATATATCTCTAACTTCTCTGAGTGTTTTCAGAGATCTATCTCTCATACCTAAGAATAGAACAGTTGTTGTAGCTAAAAATAAACCCAACATTATTCCTAAGAGTAAAACGAGAAATTTTTTGCCTGCTACTGGGTCAGTGGGCACTAAAGCCTGAGCAATAATCCGAGAACTTGCTGTATTGGTGTTCTCAACTAACTGTAATTCTTGAACTTTTTTCAATAAAGTTTGATATGTCGATTCTGCAACTTCAAGTTTCCGCTCTAATTCCCGCTGATTTTGTATTAATTGTGGTATTACTTGCACGCGCTTTTGATAGTTGGTGCGAGAATTATACAAAGAAGCGAGTCTTTGACTTAAGCCAAAACGTTGCACTTCTGATTGCAGAAAATCTTGGATTAAAGTTTGTCTGAGTTCTCCAATTTGCAATAAATTTTGAGGAACTTGTGCGTTGCTACCAACTGTTTGGGAAATTTGCTGCTGTAGTAAAGCTCTTAAATTAGCTTTTTTTGCTTCTAAATTAATAATTGCTGGGTTATCATCTTGGAAACGGCTGCGCTCACTTGCTAACTGCCGCTCAATATCTTGAAGTTGTGTCAAGATTCCCTGTACAGCTGGTGACTGACTCAAGGCACTGACAGCGATCGCATTTTGAGAACTCAAATTTACTTTCTGTCGCAGTTCATTGGTTTGAGCATTGACTTCATCCAATTGAGCCTGAACAGTATTAATCTCGTTATTTAAATTTCCAATAATCCCGACGGCGGACTTTGTTTCTTCTGTTAGATCTGCAATGCGGTTTTTCTGCTTAAATATACGTAGTTCTCGTTCTGCTTTATCAACAGCCTCTTGAGTTTTTGGAAGCTGCCTAGCAATAAATTGACGAGTTGATGCTGCCTCTGAACGATTTGTGAGAATATCATTTTCTACATAAACATTCATCACTGTGTTGACCACTGCGGCAGCTTCTTCAGCGTTAAGGCTCGCATAAGTAACTCGTAATACATCCGTTCCGCCAATAATTTTTAATATCAGCGATTTTTGTAGAGCTTTTACTGTTAAGGGTTGACCTTCTTGATCTTTGAGTTGTAATTTATCTATTGTCTTCTGCAATAAAGCAGGAGACGAAATAACTTCTATCTGAGTGTTTATAGGATTTTGAGATGCTATTAGTGATTTGAGGTCTCCTGTAGATCCTCCTTCTGTGGTTGTCGGCAAAAGGTTAGATCCCACTACTTTAAAAGAAGGAATTCTGAACAATAATTTTCCTTCTGCTTCATAAGACGGCTTGATAAACCTTGTGGCCACTGCGCTGAGCATCACTGTAGCTATAAAAATGGTGGCAGCAGGTACCCACCACCGTTTCAACATCAATAAATAACGATTAAGGTCTAAATCAAGAGTTTCTCTAGATTCCATAAATTTTTATGACATAAATCTTCAAAAGTACAGTTTTTGAGCGATAAACTAAAAGATATTATGGCTTAGAGCAAGCACAAGGCACTACAATTAACAGCACTTGTACCATAAAACCTTACGCATAACACACAGTATAGACTATATAAGTTACAAATTGAGTTCACATTCTTACATGATTGCGCCACATTCGTCAGAAATAACCTTGAAAAACTATGGGTTTTAGCTGATTTTAGGGTTTCTTAACGATTTGACGCAGTATCAATATTAAGTATTTAGATATTACCCAACTTCATGAGTAATGATTAGAAAATTTTAAGGTGGTAATTACTGACTTTGACAAATCTTATCATATGCCTCTAAAAGTTTCGGAACTTGATATTGCCACTCAAGTATCTCTTCCATTCTGCGTCGCCCCTCGGCTCCTATTTTTTCTCTGCGTTCAGGGGAATCTAGAAGCTCTAGAATTTTCTCAGCAAACTCCACTTCATCATTCGGTTTGGCATAGAGAGAAGCTTCTTGTGCAGAACGTCTTCCCTCTCGTAAATCAAACTGCACAATTGCTTTACCCATAGCCATATATTCAAGAATTTTATTCATGGTGCAGTTTTCGTTATAGGCAGATGTAGGAGATGGTTCCACACACACATCACAACTGGAGAGCCGCTCTAAAAGTTCCTCACCTTGTTTAAATCCTGTGAATTCTACGAAATCAGTTACTTCCAATTGTTTAGATAAGGCTTTGAGCTTGTCTGCCGCAGGGCCACTGCCGATCAGCATAAAGTGAATATCTTGGCGATTTTTTTTCCGAACAATGTAATTGACCATTCTCAGGAGATAATCAATTCCCTCTGGTTCCCCCATAACACCCATGTAACCCACCAAGTAGTCCCTACCTGCACGGTAATTCGGATTTGGAGACATTCGACGAAAACGGGATAGGTCTGGCGCACTACGAACTACAAAGACTTTCTCTGGTTTCTTTTTACCACGGGTAATAGCTACCTCTCGATGGGATTCGTTGGTAGAAATTACGATGTCTGCTGTCGCATATGTCAAGCGTTCAGCCAACCGTAATCCCTGATAAAAAATGTCACGACGTTGGTACTTAGCTTCATACATCTCAGGGCTGAGGTCATGATGATCGAAAAGAATGCGTACACCATGAAATAATTTAAACCATCCTGCTACTAGAAAAAGTAAATCTGGTGGATTACAAATATGGATGACATCAAAACCACGCTCTCGCCACACCCGTTGGGCTAGGCGGAATTGCCAGTTAATAGCCCAACTATACTCTCTGAGATACCCAACGACCGAACTTTCTTCTGGTGGTAGAGGATGACGATAGATGTGAATTTGCTCAATAACCTCGTAGTCTTTATCAAAGCCATTACCTGTAGGTGAAATTACGGCAACTTCATATCCTGCTTTTTGCAAAGTAGTTGCTTCCATCCACACTCGTCGATCGAAGGGAACTGGCAGATTTTCAACGATAATTAATACTCTTTTTGCTAATGCCATGATGACTTAAATTCTTAATTGTTTGACGAAAACACTTGTCAGCTGTGTAATGTGCTTCTTTATTGAGAAACCCTGTTAGTAAGCTGCACATTTAGATTTTCCTAGTTTGTAATCTTTGTAATTACTAACTTTTTAGACTTACTGGAACATCTAAATTTAATAATGAATCATATAACTTCAGGAAAGCAATCCAATGATTTTTTATATCAAGAGCGAATACACTTTTTCTGGCTTTTAATCCCAAAGAAAACCTCAAGTCTTCATTTTCAATCAAAGATTTTAAAGAACTTGATAACTCCTCTGGATTCCCTGGATTAACAATGAAACCATTTTCTAAATCAGTAACTATTTCAGGTATACCACCTACTGGTGTAACTACAACTGGTAATTCCCAAGCCATTGCTTCCAACATTGCTAATGGGAGACCTTCATTATAAGATGGCAGTACAAAAATATTTGCCTGAGTTAAGAGAATATCGCGCTCATCTGAGCCTATCCACCCAGGTAATTTGATGTAATCTTCTAGATTTAAAGTAGTAACTAAATTGCGCGCTTGTTCTACTTCTCCATCTCCTGCCATAATCAGACTCAATTTAGTTCGATGTTCCTTAGGCAATAGAGAAATGGCTTCGATCAAGTCAAATGCTCCTTTACGTTGGCCAATTCGTCCTAAAAAGAGTAAATTAACTTTGTCAGAGATTGAACGATTTGGAACTTCTACAGGAATTTTTACTGGGTTATAAAAAACTACAACTTTTTCCGGTTCTAGACCAAGATTTTTGATATAGAAGTTTTTCCAACTTTCAGATAATACAATTAGCCTTTGGCACTTGCCAAATATCCAACTTAGCAGTTGCTGTATGGATTTCGGTAATCCATCGTAGAAGAGATGGAATTGACTACCATGAGCATGTATTATTATTGGTTTGCGAAATACCCAAGCTAAAAGTATCATAATTGCTTGTCGCAAAATGCTTCCACGCTGAGAAATTTGAAGTTGAACAATATCAGCCTCTTGCTTGAGTAATATCCATAAAAATTTCCATATAGCTTTCAAAAATACCGTAATTTTTTTAACTACACTTCCTTCTTCATGGGTAATGATATGACATATTTTTACTTCAGGAGGAGCATACTCCAAAAACAGCTTTTCGTAACCAGAAATACCGCCCTGCTGAAGTAAGCTAGGGCCTAACATGACAATCTTAATAGGATTAGTTTCATTCATCTTCTTTAGCTGAAGTGTGACATTTTATTATTAATTACCTAGAAAATTTTAAATTTCCAATTGTTCAGTATGTACATCGATTGTATTTTTATAATTTTTATTGAAATTCAGAGATACTTGACTTGATAAAATTGCTGACACATATAGTGTCCATTCAATTGAATTTTGTTCGATTAATATAGTTTCAGTAAAGTTGGAAAAAGCGATAAAGGTTAAATATATTAGTAGCCATACATTCTTTTCAAATACTTTATTTAATCTGATTAAATATATGCCTCGGAAAAAACTAGTTAAGAATCCCGCTAGGAAAACTAAAAGTCCCACTAAACCTACAGCTAACCAGAGATCCAAAAATCCATTGTGGGCGCTAGGAGCAGGCCATCCTATTGACTCTTGTACATAGGCCGCACCAGAAGTATCAGCACCAAACCAGAATGCTCCATAGCCATATCCAAGTAAGGGTTTTCTCCCTATCATCTCGAAGACAGCAGGCCATATCTCTGAGCGTCCAGTTAACGTAGTGTCTTTACCTACGCTTCCCAAAATTTGATCGGCGTATGTTACAAACAAGGCATAAAAAGCAATACTTACAGTGGCTATAAATGTCAAGGTAGGTATCAAGATTGTATACCTAAAGCGTAAAATTCTGTGATATACAGGAAAAGCTGCTGTAACTACGAGTAGATTGCCTAAAGATGTTGCTGAGCTTGAAAATAACACAAGTATTGCAGAAGCCATATAGCCAAGCCACGAAACCCAGCGATTTTGCCGAGTAGTCATAGCAATAAAGAAAAATATTGCTCCACTCAGTGCAAATCTCCTACCAAGGATATTTTTCTGTGAATATATTCCTCTCCAAGCAGTTGCATGTTCATCCGCTCCAAGGCCATATTGGGGCATCAAAAAAACAACTAGGAAACACGCTATTGCTGAGATGCCAAGCATATAAGTACACATTTTCAGTTGTTCTTTTAAGGTGTAGCGCGAAGCTAAATAAACTCCAAAAAATGTAGTTCCTACTAGACCAAAAACCCTACGTATAGTTGTATCTGGATCTAAAGACCAAAAACTAGAAATTGCACAAACTCCAACTAAGAGCCAAATAAGCCTATTTTTACTAATAACGTAGATAACTTTCTTCCATCGGAGAATAATTAATAAAAAAGCTATTGCATATGTCAGAGTATAAAGCAATCTAAATATGGTTCTATCACCTTCTTGCAAGGTGAAGCCATCAGTCAGAAATGGATCTAACGGAGTTCCTGAATAAATTATTAAGCAAATAACTGTAAGTAGTTGTTCGGCAGAAAGTAGAAGTTTTCTCATTGTTTGGAGTATGCATCATGGTGGACACAGACAAGAGATTAAACTAGTTGCCTGAGTGTATAGTTGTTTCAGGTAATTTTAGCAAATACTTTGTTTCTGAGATTTGTAATTAATGGCTTTTCTAGGTAGGTATGAATCAAGCATCCCATAGTTACTGCTATGACCACAGTGACAAAGGCAATGATATTGAAATTGATTATTGTATATAATACTGCACTCTTCCTTGCTAAAGCATCCAAAATTTTACTGATATTACTTAAGAAAAAACCATGTGTTAAATATATGGAATAAGATGCATCTCCCAGGTAAATTAAAATCAATGGTACATCGATCTTGCTTGACATTTCTAAATATACAGAGCCAATAATTAGAAGAGTAAAGGGTAGACCATAGCCTATTAATGTGGGAATACCTGATACATTAAATTCACCATCTCTTGTATTGATTATTGATAATACCAAAAGAAAAAGAGAAGTGTATATTAATGAATTTTTAAACTTAAATTTGGATTGAGAGATAGTATATGCAGCTAAACAACCAAGGACGAATTCTAGATTGTGTTCGTCAAATATAAACATTAATAAAAAATTGTTGCTAATTGGTAAAAGATTGAATAGATTGAGAATGACACCAGTTATCCAAGCAACGATTATAGCTTTGTAAATCTTGGTGTTGAACAAAATTAATCCCGCAAACAGACAGTAGAAAAAAATTTCATAAGTAAGCGTCCAACTGACACCAATAAATTTAGTGTTAAGGATATCATTGTCTTGGGGCAGTAATAAAAAAGCTTTAAAAACTTCACCTGCACTTGTTTGCAAAATCGTATCTTTATAATTGGCAAACGTAGAAGCTAGAAGTTTGGTAGCCAAAACAATCCAATACAATGGATATATGCGAATAAATCGTTTGATAATGAAAGATTTTAATTTATTTGGTTTACCAATATCATATTGGTGTATATAAAATATAATAAATCCACTTAGTACGAAAAAGAAATCAACACCTATCCAACCAAAATGAAATATTTGTAATAAAGTATTGCGATCGAATTCGCGAGAAAGGATACGACCGCCATGAGATAAGACTACGAGGATAGCAGCAATACCACGGTATACTTGTAGCAAATTCAATTTTTTGTTCATATCATTATGCAGAGTAGATTTTAAAAATTAAATTCACTTCTATGGCTTTTGATAAACATAAAAGTATTTGAGTAATGTTGCAGTATTGCTGATAGCCAGCTAGAGGTACAGTTTATATGAGTTGCCAGTTAATGAGACACATCAAGGGGTTTAACTGACAACACATCTTTTTGATACCTCAGTATATCAGTCAATTAACTCACTTCAAGGTGAGATTTCTTTCAAAACAGTTGGTTTTGTTTGGGAATTTTTTTTGAAAAGAGAACGAATTCGCTGTCTGAGATCTTGAGGAATTAACCACATTGTTAGGTACAAACATATATCCATTGGTCTTGGCTTACCCAAGCGTATAGATTCCCACAATAGAGGCAAAAAAGCTTTCCAATCACCTGCTGATGACGCAAAATGGCTAACAATTGTTGCAATAAAACCCGAATAAGCTTTTGGTGTTACTAAATGACGAGTTGAACGAATCCAATCCAAAGAATATTTCCAATCATGAACGTTACTCAAACGTTTGATTCCCATTTCTGAATGCCAGATTGCCATCGCTTCAGGTACAAATAGAATTTGTACATTTTCCATTGCATTCACCCGCAGCAACCACTCCCAATCCTCGTGTCTGGGAAATTTTTCTTCTAAAGGCATTTTTTCCATTAACTCTTTTTTCACAAAAAGAGTAGAGGTTTGTATGCATCCTTCTCCTTTAAAAAAAGAGTTCCGAAGAAAAAGATATTCGCTTAAAGGTTCCGAGGCTTGAGGTAACCTTCTTGGGCAAATAAAGTCACCTTTTGGAGTCCGAGAAATGAAACGGCTGGCAACAACTGGAAACTCATAAATAGAACTAGTTGCTAGTTCTAATTGACGTTCCAATTTTTGTGGTAACCATTGGTCATCATCATCTAAAAATGCTATCCAAGTGCCTTTAGCTTCCCTCACCCCGGTGTTTCTAGCACCTGATGGGCCAATATTTTGTGGTAGTTCTATTACTCTGAGTCTGGGATCGCCTATCTGAGATAGCGCATCGACTGTTTGCCGATCTGGGCCATCCACTATCACAATCACTTCAATGGATTGTAGTGTCTGACTCAAGGCACTTTTAGCACCTCTGACAACAATTTGTGGTCTGTTACGTGTAGGAATAACTACACTGACTATTGGTTGGTTACTTTCGTTTGTCATTGGCATATTTGGAGTTGTTTTTTCTTTGAATAATTACCATATTTATTAAACTTGATGCTTTATTTATTGTTTTACAAGTTATTCAAACAAGAAAATCAACGATAAATAAGCATTTATTTTTTGACAATTTTTTCCCAGGCTATAGGAATTTTACCTAAAGCATGAATACTCAACAAACTAACGAATAATATATAGCAGCAAGTGGCGATCGCCATAGTTAATAACAAATTCAAATTTATTGTTTCTAAAACTATAAATACAATTGTCATCAAAACGCTAATTATCAAAGGATTTCGGATAATTCTCCATAAATTTAATGGAAATACTAAAGTATAAGTGAAATAAATATACTGACTAAAGGCAATAAAACTCATTAACAAAGCCATTATTGCTGCCCCCAGTAAGTTATATTGCGACACTAATATCAGACCTAATAAACTTCCTAATATGGTGTTAATAGCTACTTGGCGCAAATTTACAATTTCAAAACCATTTGCCACAAGTAAAAAAGATAATGATTGATTGAAGGGTAGGAAAATTAATGATATGGCAATAATACTAAGAGCTAAACTTCCTTGAGCAAAGCTAGGATTATATATAAGAATTAGTAAATTTTTACCAATAAACAGCAGACCAACGCATAAAGGTAATCCAATAATTAATAAAATTTCAATACATTTTTCTATAATGTTTCGCTGTTTATCCCGCCCTTCATTCACGGCTTTTGATAATCGGGGAAACATTGCTATACCTATACTATTTGCAACGATCAAAAATGGTTGGAATAATTGCATGATTCCACCATAAACACCGATTACAAATTCGCTTCCTAATAATGAAAGTATCAAAATTTGAATTCGAGCATTGACTACAGCTAGTCCTTCAATTGCAAAGAATGTCCGTGCATTTTTAAGTGTTTTCCAAACAAAAGCTTTATCAATTTGCCATTTAGTTTTAACAAATTTAGTGATTAAAATCCATTCAATAGCTAGAATTATTGATTCTGAAATTACTAAAATTGCCGCTAAATAATCAACTCCATAATTCCTTTGCATTGACCAGAGCATGATGAATAAACGCATCACATACACTGGAACTGTTGCTAGGGCAATTAGATGCATCTTTTCTTTTGCTTGAAAAATTGCCTCAGTAATGTTAGAAAGTGAAAACGGAATGATTGTTAACCCCATGATGTAACAAGCGGTGGAAGTTTCAGAAGTGTAGGGCAATAGAAATACTATGATTACTAAAACTACATAACTGAAGCAACTGAAAATTAACTGCAACCAGGTTCCACTTATTAAATAAAGTGATGTTTTTTCTGGTTCACGGGCTATTTCTCTGGTAAATAAAGTCTTTAACCCCTGTGAGGCGATGTTGACAAATATAAAGTAATAAGTAAATGCTAGTAGATATTGTCCTAAGGCTTCTGCTCCTAATGTGCGAGCGATAGAAGCTGTCAACACAAAGGCTGTTATACTTTGTGTTAAACGATTAATTACCATTGACAGGGAATTACTTATTAGCTTACGGTTTTTTACCATATAGTAATCAGCTTAATTTTGATAATTGTAAAAACCGTAAATCTCTGTATAAAAACTTTTCAAAATTAAAAGGCACAAATATCATTGAAAAGAATTTAAATTAACTTTATTTGACAATTCATTTTTGAAGATAATTTTGACCTGTTACGAAGTTATATGTCAGCTTGATTAAAAAAAGTAACTGAAACAAAAACTATTTAAATAGTTTTTGCTTGTGATGAAGAGTATACTTCGTTGAGTTTGGTAATTAACTAATTAATCTAAACTCAACGATAGTAACTCACTTCCTTTTAATACGCACCTTCTTTTTTCAAAACCACCATTACTGTTTTGATGAGAATCTCAAAGTCTAAACTCAGCGACCAATTTTCTATGTAGCTCATATCCAGGGCTATAACTTGTTCAAAATCTAAAATATTTGAACGACCTGAAACTTGCCAAAGTCCTGTAACACCAGGTAAAACTTCATGGCGAATAAAATGATGTTCAGAAAACTTATCTACATCTCTAGTTGGTAAAGGACGAGGGCCGACTATGCTCATTTCTCCAAGGATGACATTAAAAAGTTGGGGTAATTCATCCAAACTGTAACGACGGAGAAATTTTCCAACACGAGTAATGCGAGGATCGTCTTTTATTTTGAAAATAATCCCATCTTTGGTCTCATTCAAAGCTTCCAGTTCCTTTTGCAATTTCTCTGCATCAGATCTCATGGTTCTAAACTTCCATACTTTGAACTGTTTTCCATGTAGACCGATACGAGTTTGTTTGTAAAATACTGTGCCAGGAGAATCCAACTTGATAGCTATAGCTATAGCTATGTAGATGGGGAATGTTAACATTACGAAGATAGTGGAGACACAAAAATCACAAATACGCTTGATCCAAAAGTCTTTACCTGTAATTATCGGGCAATCCAAACTCAGACAAGGCATTCCTCCCACTTTGTTGAATTCTACGTTTCTATAAATTGGTTTTAATTCCATCGGTATAATGTGTACTTGTATACCTGATGCTTGAAATAACCAACATAGAAACATTCTATTCTTCAAAGCATCCCAGGATATAAAGACTTCTGTTACACCTAGCTGATTAAGTTGATTCAATGTTTGTTGGCGTTGATATCTGTCTAAGGCATTAGCATTTGCTGTTCCAGATACAATGTAATGTTTCTCTTTCTTGATGAAGCTTGCTATTTGCTCCTGGTCTTGAGGATCGGAGATAATAAATACAGAAGAACGAACTATTTTCTTTTGCTTACGGAGATATTCTAGAACTAGATTGACACTATATCTACCAGTACAAACAAAAAATGTACTGAACAACCAAGACAAAAGTATTAATCTCTGACTTGTGATATCTACAATCGGCTGATATATCAAACAAATAAATAGTATTAATCCGTGAGCAAAAGTTAGTGACTTGATAATATTTAGATAGTCATACCGTTTTTGACCTTCTCGATAAACACCTTCTAGGGCTAGCGAGCCTATTTGAATACCAATCGTTATGAATATCGGAAAATAATTAATTGAGCTACCCGAAGAAAAACTGTCAGCAGATTGGTATCCAGCTAAAATCCAAGCTAAGGATAAAAGAGTGCAATCTACTAAAAATAGCGTTGTTAGTCTCAGCCACCAGGAACCTTTGCGTACTTTCACAATTGAAGATGCACGTAAATCCAAAGGCACTTCACTTAATTTGTTTGTTGCGATACTTTGATTACTCATAGTTAGTAACACTTGGTCTCGTTAAAGTTGGATGGAAATATATACGAGTGGAGTATTTCACATGTCTTTCAAAGAAAACTAAATTCTTTAGTTGAATATTTACTCACTTTTTTGGAGTAAGGTTAATTTCTTGAGCAAAAATGTATTCAAATGTCTCAGTGCGAACATCAACCAAAATTTCAGCATTTTTTACAACGTAGCATCTCGAAACTTTGGGCTTTAGTCTAAAGGTAAGGATGTTGTTTTAATTAAACTATAGTTCAATGCAGTTCCTGACATTAATAACTTATATATGCTAGGTCAGGATATTAGAGTTTCTAACTTGCGTAATACATTATCGAGGCCGTTAAAGCTTTTTCACAGGTTTGGGCTTTCAAAAAAACTATACCCCTCACAAAGTTAATGTTGTATGTTTAACTACACTGGTTTAGTTTTGCTTCAAGGCTTTTTGATTGTTTACGCATAATTACTGATTAAAAAAACATACAGACATAACATATAACGAAATGCATCAAAATTGTTGAATTTTGTTACAAAAGTTTACATTTCTTTGTACTCTGGTTAGATTTTTATTAATTCTTGAAGGATGTGAATCAACATAATAGATGGTAAATTCAGTAAAAGCCTTCAATTGATAAATCACTTTTGTCAAGGGAGCATCCTGTCAGTGTGACTGTAACAAACAAGATGTAGTTTCACAAAACTAACAAAGCTGTTCGGCAAATATGAAACAGTAAAAATGAGTTTTGAGGAATTAAAGCACTGTTCAAGTATGTTTAAGAGGTACAAGGCTTGTTATCTATGCATTATAGGCATTTTTACTCCTTGAGAAAGTCAATTATTTTGGCTGTTCTTTGGTTTCAGATTAGATTTAGAATTGATTTAGTTTGATGTGTTAGAAACTACGGACTTACGTAACTAACTGCGTATGTAGAAATTCTACTGAATTACCGTAATTATTGCAGCTACTTGTACTAAGGCTTTACAGTAATTTTACATACCAAGAAACACAATGAAGATTCGGTAATAATTATTTTTTCGCTCAACTAGTTAAGATAAAAGACGATAAAAAGGATAACGTAATTCCACTATTATTTATATTTGCTAAGCTAGTTTACTTAAAACGATTCAAACTTTTATTCTTCTGTGGTCATATAGTTTTTAATTCAAAAAGCTAAAGTAAAAAAATATAAAAGTTTCAAACTCAATATAAAATTTTAAATATCAGTTGGAGAGGTTTTTGCAAAAAATATCAATTTATAATTCAAAACGAAAACTGTGATTGAAGCTCTCTGGAAACTAAAAAGCCTGCGTTATGAAAAAATCCTTGAAAAATTTATTTTCCTTCCTGTGTAGATTTTCCCTGGAGTGAAAAATATAGATAGGCAAAAAAGTACAAATGATTAAGTAATATCAATATATGGTGATTATTATTAAATCAATGGGAACTTTGCCTGTAGTAACGACACAAATTTAACTAAAGACTTTCGTAAGTTATTGATATATAGAAAATGCAGATAGACAGTTATAGTTCAGAAGGCAAAGGAAATATTTCGTTAGATAACTTAACTAAAATTTTTCACACAGAAGTTCTACAGGAATGTAGTGATACCCAGACAATTGCTGGTAACTTGTGTATCCATCAAATTTTTGAAATGCAAGTAGAGCGATCGCCCCAAGCAATTGCTGTAGTATTTGAAAATACACAACTTACATATCAGCAGTTAAACCAAAGAGCAAACCAACTAGCACACCATCTACGTACTTTAGGCGTTGGGCCAGAAGTACTTGTGGGTATATGTTTAGAGCGCTCCTTAGAGATGATTGTGGGGCTGTTGGGAATTCTCAAAGCTGGAGGCGCTTATGTGCCTTTAGACCCGTCATATCCAAAAGAGCGCTTAGCTTTCATCTTGGAAGATACACAAACACCAGTGTTGTTAACCCAAGAAAAATTGCTCAAGGATTTACCACCGCACCAGGCGCAAGTCATTTGTCTAGACTTGTTTTGGCAAGAAAACAGCCAAAATAACCAAGAAAATCCTGAAAATCAGACGACCCTTGATAATTTAATTTACGTAATTTACACATCTGGTTCTACAGGACAGCCCAAGGGTGTAATGATTCCTCAGCGAGGAATTTGCAATCAATTGCACTGGCGGCAAACAACCTTTAGATTAACTCAGACAGACAAAGTTTTACTCACCATTTCTTTTAGTTTTGACCCTTCAGTGTGGCAGATATTCTGGCCGTTGTGCTTTGGAGGGCAATTAATTATACCTCGTCCTGGGGGACATCAAGACGCTGGCTATCTTATCAAAGCGATCGCCCAACAGCAAATTACTGTCATCGCCTTAGTACCTTCAGTACTGCGTGTTTTATTGGAAGAAAAGGGAATTGAAAATTGCCGACTTCTCAGACACGTAACCTGCGGTGGTGAAGCTTTACCGGTAGAACTCATAGAGCGATTTTTTGCCAAATTAAATTTGGACAATGTTTTACACAATTGTTACGGCCCCACAGAAGCTTCCATTGATACCACATTCTGGACTTGCCAACGGGGCAGTAATTACACCATTGCTCCCATTGGTCGCCCCATTACCAATGCCCAGATTTACATCCTCGATGAAAATTTACAGCCAGTGCCTGATGGGGAGTCAGGTGAACTACATATAGGCGGTATTGGTTTAGCACGGGGCTATTTGAACCGTCCAGAATTAACTCAAGAAAAGTTTATTATCGATCCTTTTAGCTCTGAAGAAGGGGCACGCCTTTACAAAACTGGGGACTTGGCACGTTACAACAGCGATGGTAATGTCGAGTTTGTTGGTCGCATTGACCACCAAGTGAAAATACGGGGTTTCCGGATTGAATTGGGAGAAATTGAAGCTGTACTCAGCCAACATCCGGCCCTGGCGCAGACTTTAGTGATGGCTAGAGAAGATATTCCTGGCGATAAGCGGTTGGTGGCATACATAGTTGCTAAGCCAAGGAAAACGCCTACTCAGGTTGAAATCCGCCAGTTTTTGCAAAGTCGGCTACCAGAATACATGGTGCCCGCTTACTTCGTATTTTTAGATACCTTGCCATTAAACCCCAATGGGAAAATAGACCGTCGGGCTTTGCCTGCGCCTGATATATCCGACCTGAATCTTTCAAGTAACTTTGTCCCTCCCCAAAACCCCACAGAAGAAGTCTTAGCAAGCATTTGGGCAAAAGTTCTGCGTTTGCAACAAGTAGGCATCCACAACAACTTTTTTGAATTGGGAGGCCATTCACTGCTGGCTACCCAAGTGATGTCTAGGGTTCGCCAAGCCTTCGGGATAGAAATACCGTTGCAAGTTTTGTTTGAAAATCCCACCATCGCTAGTTTAGCCCAAGCCATTGCTCAAAACCAAATTCCAGAAAATCATCCCGAAAATCAGGCCATTCCCCAAATTGCCAACCGAGAAGCAGCGCCCTTATCCTTTGCCCAGCAACGAGTCTGGTTTTTGGAGCAATTGGAACCCAACAGCAGGGCATATATTATTGCAGATGCACAACGCTTAACAGGCGAATTAAACTTGGGTGTATTGCAACAGGCTCTAGATGCCATCGTTGTTCACCACGAAGCACTGCGAACAAACTTTATTAAATCACCCGACGGTAGCCCCATACAAGTAATTAGGGCACCCCGGTCAGTGGAACTCAAGGTAATTAAAGTCACGCAGGAGCAAGCAAAATATCTCCTGACTCAAGAAGCGCAACCCCCCTTCAACTTAGAATCTGATTTGATGCTGCGGGCTAGCTTACTGCAAATAAACGAATGCGAGCAGATACTTTTGTTAGTCATGCATCACATTGCCTCAGATGGTTGGTCAATGGGTATCCTCTGGCAACAGTTAGCAGCAGTTTATGAAGCTTTTTTAAATGGTAAGCCTTCTGTCTTAGGAAAATTACCCATTCAATATGCCGATTTTGCTGCTTGGCAGCATCAATGGTTGTCTGGTGGAGTCCTTTCCAAGCAAATAAACTACTGGAAAACCCAGTTAGCAGGTGCTAATACTGTACTGGAATTGCCCACTGACCGACCGCGGCCACCAGTGCAAACTTACCAAGGGGCGGCTGAGTCATTAATGCTACCCCAAAGTTTGAGCGCATCACTCACAGAACTATCGCGTCAGGAAGGCGTCACCTTATTTATGACCTTGCTGGCGGCCTTTGGAACAATACTGCATCGCTACTCTGGGCAAGAAGATATTCTCATTGGTTCTCCCATTGCTGGACGTAACCGTTCTGAAGTTGAGGGGCTGATTGGATTTTTCATTAACACTGTGGTTTTACGGACTGATTTTTCCGGCGACCCTAGTTTTCGTTCGGTGTTGAGTCGAGTCCGGGAGATGGCCTTGGGTGCTTATGCCCATCAAGATATGCCCTTCGAGAAACTGGTGGAAGAACTGCAACCAGAACGGGATACCAGCCGTAACCCACTGTTTCAAGTGTGGTTTAATATGCTCAACTTAAGGGATATCCAACTGGAAATACCTGGGGTGGCTGTAGAACCAATCCCGATGTTAGAAACAGGTTCCAAGTTTGACTTGACTTTGTATGTTACAGAACAAAACCAGGGAATCAAACTTGATTTAGTTTACAATACCGATTTGTTTACTCCAGAGCGGATGATGGAAATCCTGCATCAATTCCATCATTTATTGAATCAAATTGTTACTGCTCCAGAAAATCAGATTAGTTTGTATTCTCTGGTCACACCACAAGCGCGATTTTTGCTGCCAGAACCAACAGCAGCGTTACCTGAACCAAAGTACGAACTGGTAACAACAATGTTTACCTCTTGGGTAAACTCTGTGCCAGAACATTCAGCACTTCGTCAAGGATCTCGGACTTGGAACTACGGGCAATTGGGGAAAATAGCTCAAGGTTTAGCTGGGGCTTTATTATCCCAAGGACTCCAGCGGGGAGATGTGGTGGCGGTGTTTGGTACGCGCAGCTTTGGGTTGATTGCAAGTATGACAGCTGTGCTTTTAAGCGGTGGTGTGCTGTTGACACTCGATGCGAAGTTGCCTAGACAACGCCACCAGTTGATGCTAAGAGAAGCTAAAGCTAAATACATATTATATATAGATAATCAGATCCAAGAAGAGAAAGGCATCACTGAATCTTTAATTAGCATCTGTGTAAACCCACAGACAGGAGCAATTCTCAATTCACCCCAAGGCAGTACTCAAACCGTAAATTTGCCACAAATCACTGGTGATGATGCAGCTTATATTTTCTTTACTTCCGGCACTACTGGTGTACCCAAGGGCGTGTTGGGGTGTCACAAAGGAATGGCACATTTTCTCAACTGGCAGCGGCAGACATTTAAAATTAGTCAGCAAGACCGCGTTGCCCAATTGACTGGTCTTTCCTTTGATGTCGTCCTCAGGGATATTTTCTTACCTTTGATTAGTGGTGCAACTTTGTGTTTGCCAGAGGAAGGCGATAACTTAGAACCGACTAAAATTTTGCCTTACCTAGAAGCCGAGGAAATTTCTGTATTGCACACAGTTCCTTCCCTGGCACAATCTTGGTTAGCAAATGTACCATCAGGAGTTTTTCTACGTAACTTACGCTGGTTATTTTTTGCTGGGGAACCTCTCAAGGAAACACTTGTACTTCGCTGGCGGGATGCTTTTCCAGAATCAGGGGAAATTGTCAATCTCTACGGCCCCACAGAGACAACTTTAGCTAAGTGTTATTACCGAGTACCTGTTGAATGTAACCCAGGAGTACAGCCAGTAGGAACGCCATTGCCAGAAACCCAAGCGCTGGTTTTCACACCAAATCATCAACTGTGCGGCATTGGGGAACCAGGGGAAATAGTGATTAGAACTCCATTCCGGAGTTTGGGTTATATCAATGCCCAGCAAGAAAACCGTTCTCGGTTTGTGAAAAATTTCTTTGGCAATGACGAACAAGATTGGCTTTATTATACAGGCGATCGCGGTTGCTATCGTCCAGATGGTTCTTTAGAAATCCTCGGTCGTAAAGATCATCAAGTCAAAATCCGTGGCATACGCATTGAGCCAGGGGAAATTGAGACGGTGTTAGCTCAACACCCAGATGTACTCCAGACTGTGGTCATTGCCCGTGAGGATATTCCAGGAGATGTGCGTTTAGTAGCTTACACGATCTTAAATCAGGATTCAGTAGCCACAGTCAGTGAAATTCGCCGCTTTCTCTCCACCAAGCTGCCACAGTACATGTTACCTTCAGCTTTTGTCTTGCTGGAGGCCATGCCTTTAACCCCCAACGGCAAGGTAAACCGCCGCGCCTTACCTGCACCGGACTTATCAAGACAACAGCCAGAAGGAACTTTTGTTGCTCCCCGCAATGAAGTGGAACGCCAGCTAACAGAAATTTGGGAACAACTTTTAGGCGTTAAACCCATCGGCATTCAAGATAACTTCTTTGAATTAGGAGGGCATTCTCTACTGGCAGTCAAATTATTTTGGCAAATTGAGAAAGCATTTAATCAAAATCTACCCCTTGCGACTCTTTTCCAGTCAAGTACTGTAGAGGCTTTAGCCAAAATCATCTGCGAAGAAGAAAATTTAGTCACAAATCAAACTTCAGTAAAAAACAAATCAACAGCTACTTGGTCATCCTTGGTGGAAATTCAACCCAATGGTTCCAAGCCGCCTTTCTTCTGCGTTCACGGACTGGGTGGAGAAGTTTTGTGTTTCCGTGAATTGGCAAAAAATTTGGGTTTTGAACAACCATTTTACGGACTACAACCACAGGGACTAGATGGAAAACATCCTTTCCATACCCGCGTTGAAGACATGGCCGCACACTACATTCAAGAAATTAAAATTGTTCAACCCCAGGGCCCTTATTTTCTCGGCGGTTATTCCTTTGGCGGTGCAGTTGCCTTTGAGATGGCTCGACAACTTCGCGAAAAAGGCGAAGAAATTGGTATTTTAATTATCATTGATAGTTGTCGCCCTGGTTATAGTTGGCGATCGCCATTTTTCAAACGCATTTTCTTGCATTTAAATAACCTTATTGAGCAAGGAGTTGGCTATCTTTGGCAAAAGATTCTCCGATGGAGCTATTGGAATAAATCCCGTCTCCAAAATACATATAAACGTTACTTGGAAGCCAAACTTGATTTACCTGAAACTGACAAACATTTAAAAAGTATAGAAATTAATACTCAAGCGATTAGCCGCTATACTTATCCAATTTATCCTGGTGGAGCTATCTTATTGCGGACTGAAGACAAGAACCGAGGTGAAGGTATAGGTGTACAATACGATCCGCAATTTGGTTGGGGTGGCATAGTTGCCGGGGGATTAGACATACATTATATTCCCGGTTCTCACCTTTCTTTACTCCACGAACCCCACGTACAGGTGTTAGCTGAAATATTGACAAATTATTTAGTGAAAGTTCAGCAATCAGAATTCTGAATGCAATCAGTAAATCTGATAAATAAGCTCTCAGGGCTTCCAAGAAATTAATTACTTAATTTTGTGGGGTGAGCGTCTCGCCCGCCTGTAAACAAGGGCACACAAGATTTCCATCCCCACAAGAAGTAGTTGAATTGGCAAATTCCTTAACCAAGATACTCTTTTGTCATTATGGTAATTCCGCAATAAAATTCTTCCCATCTTTCAAAACATTGGGATATTTATTGAGAAAAGTTTGGACTTTTTGCTTTTGATTGTCATCCACAAACAAATTATAACTTTCAATAAAATTAAAACTTCCGACTAAATATTTAGCTCCTAATTTGGCTTTAGATAAAATATATTCTTCTGTGACATCATTGTGGTTAATTAGCCATCCTTTTCGATGCGATAAATAAAGCAATGTCGGGTCGCTTGCAGTAGTAGCAATTATCAGCGATTCCGATTTAGTATTTGTTTTGACTTGCTGTGCCAATTGAAAAACAGCCGATTTGTCTGTTCTTTCTTTAAACATATAATCAACAGTATAAATAACAGAACCAGCAGCCACAGTTAGACATAAACACCCTAATATTGCTTTCTTATAATTAAATTGCCCAGCAGCTTGTTCCAAATAATAACTACAAGCTTTACCCATGAATATCACTGCTGGAAGCATAAATTGAAGTTGATAATATTCATGAACTAAACTTGTAATAGGTACTAAAACCCAAGTTAATATTACTGAAATTAACCAAATATCTAATACATACTCTTGTCTAGTTTTTCTAGTAATGAACAAACCCAACAAAAATATGGGAAAACCAAAAATGGCAAAATGCCTCACAACAGTCCTAAAAAAGATTTCTGTCCAAAAACGCCAACTCAGTACAATATTATAGTTATACCTATTAGTTGAACCCGACCAAAAACCAAAAGTATTGCCATACTCTAAAAATAATTGATGAGCGTGGTAATACCAAGCAGCTACAGACATTAATATCAAAATGCTATAAATCCATAGAGATATTTGAGAAAAAACTCTGATGTTATATTTAGTCCATGCTAGGTAAAAAATTGGTATTCCTAAGTATATGATTGGTAAAACTTTGATGAGACAAGCCAAGGCGACAAAGCTACCTGATAAAATTAAATCTTGTTGTTTTTCAAAATCCAGCCAATTAATAAAATAATAGATGCTGATAATTGAACACATCAACAGCATCGACTCTGGTTGAAAGGTTCTACTATAATAAACATTTAAAGGTAAAATAACGAAAAATAAACAAGACCAAGAGGCGGTCTTTTGATCTAAAATTTTCACAATTAATTGATATAAAAAATAGAGAGCTACTAAAAAACAAAGAATTGAAAAAAATCTTCCCCAAAACTCTGAAACTCCTCCAAAAATCTTATAAATTAAAGCAACGATAAATGAATAAATGGGAAACTCAGTTTCACAATAACCAGGAGAATTACCTCCCCAATCAATTTGAGGATAAAATAAATTAAAGTTATTTTCATAAAAATTTCTCGCCATCGCTGCTGTATCTGATTGACGCCAGGAATGAATACCAATAATTGGGGAATTAATGTTGTAGATTCTAATAGCTATAGCTAAGGTAAGTAAGAAAAGTAGAGGCGAGTTTTGCAACCTATTTTTGTTTTGCTTATTGTGCATATACTAAAAAAAATACCCGCAATTTCCAGAGAAAAAAGTAAAAATATAATTCTTCAAATTTAAACTACAAACAGGGTATTGGATGTAGTAAAAAAAGAAGAATTGTATCTTTGGTACACTTTATCCTCGAAACCTAGCAATTAACAATTAAAAATTCACAATTAAAAGAAATTTAAGCTTTAATTAAATATTGTTAATTTTCAATTATTTTTGATAATTAAAAGCCGACATCCTTCCTCTTGAAAAGCATAATTAAATATTCAAGAATCTGGAGTGATGACCAAAGAAAGAGCCAATTGATAGAGTTGGCGACGGGGAAGAGAAGTTTCTTTTGCTAATTGACGGCTAGCTTGCGATCGCGATATTCCTTGACTAATTAATTGTTTTAATTCAGCTTTTAATTCCTCTTGTGTTAATTGGGGCTGACTCGGTGGAATTCCCGCAACAACTAAAGTATATTCACCTTGGGGTTCCCGTTGGCTGTAGTGGGCGATGGCTTCGGCAATTGTTCCCCGCCAAAATTCCTCATATAATTTAGTTAACTCCCTTGCGAGTACGATTTGGCGATCGCTGCCCAAAATTTCTGCTAAGTCTTGTAAAGTATCTTGCAATCTGTGGGGCGATTCGTAGAAAATTAATGTGCGAGATTCTGTTTGTAAAGATTCTAAATGTTCTCGCCGTTGTTGACTTTTTGCTGGCAAAAATCCTTCAAACACAAACCTATCCGTAGGAAGTCCGGCTGCACTCAAAGCCGTAATTGCCGCACTGGCCCCAGGAATCGGAACTACAGAAATACCAGCTTCAATACAAGCTTCAATCAATTCATATCCAGGATCGGAAATTCCTGGCATTCCAGCATCGCTTACTAAAGCGATCGCTTTATCATTCGTCAAATATTGTAATAATTCTGGAATGCGGCTGGTACGATTATGCTCGTGGTAACTGATTTGGGGTGTCTTGATTTCAAAATGTTGTAGTAATTTCCCTGTGTGGCGAGTGTCTTCCGCAGCAATTATATCCACAGTTTGCAAAATTCGCACCGCCCGAAAAGTCATATCTTCTAAGTTGCCAATTGGTGTGCCAACGACGTAAAGTGTTCTTGGTTTGGGATCGGTTTGCATGAGCAAAAAGTTGAAAGTTAGGAGTTATGAGTTAGGAGTTATGACAAATAATTCATACATTACTACGAAGACTTATAAACAAATGACTAATGACTAATAACTAATGACTAATGGGTTATTTGTAGGTTTAGTAACCTTGGATTTGATTTACCTCGCTGACTCTCCACCTCAGAATAATCAAAAGATTGTTGCTATTGACTACAGTGTGGCAGCAGGTGGCCCGGCGACAAACGCGGCTGTAACTTTTAGTTATTTGGGTAATCAAGCTACAGTCTTGGGTGTGGTGGGTTCTCACCCAATGGGCCAGTTAATTCGAGGTGATTTAGCAACTTATCAAGTGGCGATCGCCGATCTTCAGCCTACCATCGATTCAGCACCACCAGTCTCTTCAATTATTGTTACCCAAGCCACAGCCCAAAGAGCAGTGGTTTCCATCAATGCTGTGAAAACTCAAGCCACTAGCGCATCCATTCCCGCCAATATTTTAGAAAATGTTGCCATAGTCTTAATTGACGGACATCAAATGGCTGTTGGTTATTCCATAGCCCAAATGGCCAAAGCCCAGAATATCCCGGTAGTCATCGATGGTGGTAGCTGGAAACCTGGATTTGAGGAAATTTTACCATTCGTAGATTACGCCATCTGTTCGGCTAATTTTCATCCACCAAATTGTCAGACTTCACAACAGGTTTTTGCTTATCTAAGCAAATTTAATATTCCTCATATCGCCATTACCCACGGAGAACAACCAATTGAATACTGGAGTTGCAATCAAACTGGTATTTTAGATGTGCCGAAAATTCAAGCCGTTGATACCTTAGGGGCTGGAGATATTTTTCACGGTGGCTTCTGTCACTACATTTTAAAAGAAAGCTTTACCGATGCCTTGGCGATGGCAGCAAATATCGCTGCTAATTCTTGCCAGTTTTTTGGTACTCGGCGCTGGATGGATTTTATTTGAGGATAGACAACTGTCTTGCCCAGCTGAGGTTGTATATTTTTAAGTTAGATAGGGCTATATTTAATGAAAGACTTACAAGAAATATTAGCGATCGCTCGTCAGGTAGGTTGGGAAGCAGCGGATATATTGCGATCGTATTACCACGGCACTGCTAAAGATCCTAATTTAGCAATACAATACAAAGAAAATGAACCTGTTACCGTCGCCGATGTAGCTGTCAGTCAATATATTCTGGAAAAGCTACAAGCAAATCTAGGTCATGAAGAGTTTATTTACATCAGCGAAGAAACCTATCAATCCCTAAGTGAGTCTGCAAAACCTTCTACCCCTTGGGTATGGATTATAGATCCTTTGGATGGCACGCGGGACTTTATCCAAAAAACTGGGGAATATGCCATTCACATTGCTTTAGTCAAAGAAACGCGCCCAGTTTTGGCAGTAGTGGCAGTTCCAGAAGCTCAAAAGTTGTATTATGCCACAAAAGGCCGCGGCACTTTTCTAGAAACCCGTGATGGCTGTGTTCCTTTACAAGTGTCGTCAGGTAAACGAATTGAAGATTTAACCTTAGTCGTCAGTCGTTCTCACCGCAACCAAAGGTTAGATCATCTACTACAAAATCTACCCTGTCAAAATCAAAAAGCTGTTGGCAGTGTCGGGTGTAAAATCGCCACAATTGTCGAACAACAAGCAGAAATTTACATTTCTCTCTCTGGCAAATCTGCTCCCAAAGATTGGGATATTGCAGCCCCAGAGTTGATTTTAACAGAAGCCGGAGGTAAATTTACTCACTTTGATGGTACACCCTTAGAATACAACACAGGTGATATCAATCAATGGGGAGGTCTACTGGCCAGTAACGGTGAATATCACGAAGTGCTGTGTAAAGAAGCAGAAAGAATTTTAGCCCAGTTCACTGAAAGTTAAGGGGCTTCCAAGTGAAAAAGTATTTCATTATTGTTGACAGTGAAAAGTCAACAGTTAACAGCTCTAAGTCCCCTAAAATCACCTGGGATATTTGATAAACATTTTCAAATTTGCTTTGAGTACAGTTATCTATGGTATAATTAACGCCACTAGTAAAATAATATGTAGTTAATGCTTGGTAAATAATCCCAATATCCAAAACACTAAAGTTTTTGGGCGATCGCTAGTTGAGACTGATTTGCTATTGAAACTAAAACTCTCATGGCAAAAACAGCAAAAGTCTTTTGTTAGAAGGGTTGTAACCCAGCCTTGAAACTTTTGTTTGGAAATTCGGTTTTAGCATTAGTTCATATTCAAACGCTGTGCTAAACTAATCCATATAAGGATTATGTTCGGTTGAGTAACTCCTTTTGATTTTTCAAAGCGTCTCTCCGAATTTAACTCTCCACACTCCCCAAATTCGGAGACTTTTATGTCAATTTACATTGGTAACCTGTCCTATCAGGTTACGGAAGACGACCTCAGGCGGGCATTTGCAGAATACGGAACAGTAGCACGTGTTCAATTGCCTACAGATAGAGAAACAGGCAAGCCGCGTGGGTTCGCTTTTGTGGAAATGCAAACAGATGCAGAAGAACAAGCTGCCATTGATGCACTTGATGGCGCTGAATGGATGGGACGTGATTTGAGAGTCAACAAAGCTAAACCCCGTGAGGAAAGAAACAATTCCTCTCGTGGTAGCTGGGGTGGCGGTAATGCTCGCCGCAACAATCGCTACTAAATCAATTCCTAAAAATCTCACATCTAGAGTCTCCAGCAGATAAAAGCAAAGGCTCGACTCTGCTGGAATATTTTTTTTT
>Ga0314810_100001_pt1 | contig 38466 bp, 28 predicted proteins | sample STEome_8_FD_202331 | JGI IMG/M metagenome (GOLD analysis project Ga0314810, IMG submission 202331) | Metatranscriptome of soil surface biofilm microbial communities from soil inoculated with nitrogen-fixing consortium DG1, State College... ... | reverse complement strand
TAATTGCTTGCAACAAAGCATTTATAGTGTAGTTTTACTACAATGTTCATTAAACACAAACCTATAGAGGTTGTCACCAGAATAAGGTGACGCAAAGCAGAAAAATGTAACATTTTGTCGTGATTGTTAACAATTACGGTCAAATTTCAAATATAAAAGGCAGGAGTAATTGTAATGGGTTTTATCAAAAATTTGATCTCAGGAATTCTTGGTTTATTAAGCGGTATTCTGGGTTTCGTGACGGGCTTACTACCAAAGAAAAAAGCCAGTGGTGGTTACTTTCTAGAATTGGAAGAAGCCACCAGTGGTTCTAGACCAGCGCCCCAACCACCAGCATCTAATGGTAAAAAAGCTGTAAAATCAGCAGAAGCACCAGCAGCAAAAAGTCCTGAAGCTGAGCCTGCAAAAATCACCAAAGTTGCTGAAACAACAAAAGTGGAAGCTTCTCAAAATGGCAAAGCTGCTAAAACTGAACCTGCTAAGGCACCAGCACCAGCTGCAACAAAGGCACCAGCAACACCAACTGAAACTACCTTTGCACCTAAATATTTAGCTCCTTCAGCTAATGGCTCTAACGGTCGTCGCCGTCCAGGGGCTAACATGAATGCTTACTTAGAATTAGCACGTCAAGTTAAGACCCCTGTTAATAAGTAGAGAAATTGAATTTTAGATCTCTACAAATTTGTTAAACGTGAATACGCAAGGTTAAGACGACTTTAGCAGTTGTAAGTGTAGGAACTATCCAAAGTAGGAGCGATCGCTTAATTTTCTCCACTACAGCTGCATCTTTTTGGGTTGAAGCTTGTTCATCCAACATTATCCCCGTTACCCGACCTTTTTTGATGGCGAACTCGAAAACGATTTCACCACCAAAACCTGGGGGTAAATTTATTTTTTCTAGGTGTTGGGTTAAGTCAGCTATTGCCGTTTCATCCAAGCCAGTGGCGCTAACGACTTCTAACTGGTGAGGGATGGGTGCTGCTAATTTTGGCGATGGCGGGGCTGATTCTTCTCGCTTTTTCCATCGCCTTCGTTTGAGAAAATCTGGAACCTCGTCTGCTGAAACTGGGGCTGCTGCCATTGGAAATGTTATTTGACGCGCCACAGCACCAGCCGGAGGACTTGCAAATACTCCTTCGTAACTAACTGCTTCCGGCATTTCCACGGGAACTTGCATAGACACATATTGGCTTTTTGGTTCAACTCGCACGTCATCGCTAACAGCAACAAAAGCAGTGTATTGAGAAAGCAGTTGATAAGTTAAAGCTGTTTCTGTAACTGCTTCTACACCAGCTTTGGTTTCATAACTTACCATTTGATTCATCAAGTCTTTAATACAAGCACGTCCCCATAACTGAGCTACAGCCAGATTTTCCGTTTCTTCAAATGTCAGGTGAAACGTTTTTTCATAGCGTTTACCGCCCACAGCAATGCCGGAAATTTGCAGATTACCACTGGCTTTATCTTGTTTGCGGCCAAACAAAACTAATGGTTGTTCGCAAAATAAATCAGGTGCTATTTTTGGGTAAATTACAGGCGGTTCTTTACTACCTTCCCAGGAAATTTGAATATTCGTTAGTACAGGATTGTTGATTTGTTTGTAGAACTTTTCAGCAACTTCTTCTGTGGGTTCATCATGACGAATAATTCTAGATATTCCCCGGCCGATTTCGGCAATGCGATTTAATAAAAAACGATTCACTGAACTACCAGCACCGAAACTATAAAGGCGATTTCCTACTTGGAGGTGTTTTTGTACCTCTGCTAAAATCTCATTTTCGTTGCCAATGTAGCCATCGGTGAGAAGCACAACAGAACGTAATCTTCCGGCTGGTGTGGGGAATTTAATGGCTGTACGAATGCCACTGAGCATTTCTGTGCCGCCAGCAGCTTGTAAATTATTAATATAAGCGATCGCTTTAGCACGATTTTCTGCTGTATTCGGTAGAGGTTTCTTTGATAATTGCCTGACTTTATCTGAAAAATCGAGAATTGTAAAAGTATCATTGGGATTCAACCCATTAATAAATCGCCGCATTAATTCTTGGCATTTTTTTAACGGATCGCCTGATTGCGAACCAGAAGTGTCTACTAAAAACACAACATCTTTGGGGACAATTTCATCAGTGGAATATTCCAAAGCTGGAATCAAATATATGGCAAAATGTCCGCCGCGATGGTCGGCTTGGGTTAATACTGTAGATTGAGTTTCTTGTCCCGAAACTTGATAGCGGAGAATTAAATCTTTGTTGGGAATTGTATCTTCTCCAGCTAATTGAATCCGCACAATTTGACCTGCATGTTCAATTTTTAATTGATGGGAAGGAGAACGCACTTGAGAAATTGGTAAACCTGCGTCAATTTCCACTATGACATTAATATCATGACGAGAACGCATTCCTTCTGGAACCACAGGCGGCGTAATCCGGGAAGCATCAGGAACTCTATCTGTATCACCACTGTTATCTATGGTTGTTCCGGGAATATATCTCGGCCCTACTACCATCGGAAAGACAAATTCGTAGTTTCCCGCTTCAAATTTTAAACTTTCAGTGTAACGAATTGTGACATCAATTTGTTCGCCAGGTTTGATGTTAGCCAAAGATTGGGTAAAGATGTTGTCTCGTTCCTGTTCTAAAAGTCCTGCGGTGCGTCCTTCTTGTTTTGCCTTTTCATAGATTTGTTGCGCTTCTTCACGTTTTTTAATATTACCTTTGATGATGCGATCGCCTATTTTGATTTCCATGTCATCCACCGCCGCTTCATCAGGTAACGGAAAGATATACACGGCTTCTAAAGGCTGTGTGAAGGGATTTTCAAAGCTTTGAATCACCTCAACTCGTGACAAATTACCTGCCACTTTCGCTAATACTTCCGTATGCTTGAGGGGAAAAACTAGCTGTTCTCCTTGAGGGGATTGGACGTATAAACCCCCTAGCTGTTGGTTTTTATCACTTACTGTATTCATAGGTTTGATAGCTTTTTGTGTTAGACGTAAATCTAGACTAACCAAAGCAACAAGTAACTGTAACCTAACCACTATTAGGAGTTTTGTTAGGATATGGAGGAGAAGCTGATACATCCAACAATGACACCAATTCCCCAATTGTTTGCACAAGCTGAAAATGACTGGAATTTATCAAGCTTGTGCCAAGATCTCACCTCTGCTAAACAGCAAATTTCTGGTAAACCCAAACAACTCACACCATCGGAAATAACTTGTTTAAGAGGATTGCTTTGCGGTTATAGCCCTAGTGAAATAGCTGCTGCTATCAATCGGGAAGTGAGGGGGTTAAGAGTTGATTTATCTAGAGGATTGTATCGCTATATCGAAGTATTAACTAACCGACCTTTTAACACCTTAAAAGACTGGAGAGAAGTCGCTGATTGGTTAGCGAAAGCTAACTACAAACATAATTTATCTACTTTGAATTTGCAAAATAATGATTCATTAATCAAAATTGTTGATATTTCTCTTGAAGGCTCTGCTAATTTATGTGTGATTGATTTGAAAGTCCGTAATATTGGCAGCCAGGTTGCATTTTTGAAAAATGCTCAGTTTTTATTTCATCATGTTTGGGTACTAAAAAGTTGGGTTTTACCTGAAGTGGAAAAATATGAACTAGCTTATCCAGCCGCACCAGCTATGTCAGTCCAGCGCAGCAGACCTGTTTTACCTAGTTTTGATTACCAAGTTACTTTACCAGTAAATTTCAATTTTGATATTCCTCTACCATTGAATTTTGGTAAAAATAACTATTTAAATACAGAAACAGAAGTTATTCATCTGGAAAATATTAAAATCTCGCAATGCGTGAGTTGTAACGATGTAGATAGATTTACGTTTACTTTATTTTTGCCCAAAAGCGAACAACAATTATCTAGCCAAGAACATTCACCGTATTTGATACGTACATCATATATTTATCACTTTAAACTAGAACTTATTTATGATGAAGATAATAAATATATTCAATCTTCTGACTTAATTATTCTTTTAGAACCAAAATATCCTGAGAATATAGAAACACGAGAATTTTTGATAGAATCTGATTCTAAACTTTCCAACGAAATGCAAAAATGGAGTCAGCAGAATCTAGAGTTTCTAACGGAAATCGCCAAAATAAAAAGTGTTATGAGTTCATCATTAAATTCTTTAATAAAAATAGCGGTGCGTTAAGCTTTAGACTTACGCAACGCCGATATTGTTTAGGACTTACGCAAAAACTCTCTGAAACTCTTATTCCTCCGTGTCCTCTGTCTTGAAAAGTTCAGATCGCCGGAAGCCGGCGCTCCGACTTTTCGCTGCGTCCTCTGTGGTTAGATTTTCCGTTACCTGTGCGTAAGTCCTGTTGTTATTGCGATGAAAGCAAAGTGTAGGGAAGCAATCCCAACGTCAGAGGGGATTACTACGCTATCGCTCGTAATGACGAAATTACGTTATTTTTGCGTAAGTCGTGATTTAAACCTTGTCCATGTTGAAACCTGGAGTTTGGAATTATTCTGTTCTGTCATTGCGACGAAGGAAGCAATCCCAAAAGTTTAGTAAAAAACCACGGTTTTCAAGTTAGACAAGGTTCACAACCAATATTTAGGATACGTTCTCTCGTGTGCCAGATTATTGAATACCACAGCACAGAGTACCAAAATTATCGAACCTTCTAAGGCAGGAGTTAAAAGAAATTGCCAGGACGGTTTCGTCATCATCACAACTAATGCAACTGCTCCCGAAGGAGGGTGTAAAGTTGCAGTCAGCTGCATCATACCAATGGCTGTCGCTACCGCCATTCCCATTGCCCAAGGTTCTGAACCGAAAAAATACAGAATAGTCAGACTAACTAATGCTGCCACAAGATTTCCACCAATTACATTCCGGGGTTGAGCTAAAGGACTGTCAGGAACACCAAAGATTAATACGCTAGTAGCACCAAAGGGAGCCATCAACAAAGGAGAATTAGTTTTTACAGAAAGGTAAGCCGTTAGGGCTATGCCAATAAAACTACCGCACCAACTCCAAAATATGTGTGTGTGGTGGGGTCTATCTAAACAAAATGAACGCCTAGTTCCACGTATTTTAAAGCAGTAGTTTCTCCATTTCTCCTGAAGATTTTGATAATTGAATTTAGCTTGTTTGGGTAAATAACCTTTCATAATTTTCCAGAGCAACTACAATTAACAGTCCTCAACACAAAAAGATTCCTTGTATTTACTGCTTTAGCTCATCTTGGTCAGCAATTTAGCTATAAAATACGTAAATTATGTTTCTTGAAAGAGTTTTAAATTAGACTCATCAGCTAAGGTTTTCGTCTGATGAAGGCAATGTTTGAGCCATAAATTAGCGTTTTATCACTCAGAAATTCAAATTCATTGATTTAAAAAATTTGGTAGCTGTAAAATGTCAGGATTTTATGACATATAACTTCCAAAATATCCTTTGAAGCCGACCAAGGAAATACGAAATCTATACAAATAAGTTATTTTATTTATAAGATTTATTTATATTATTACCTGGCTTGACTTTCTGAGAAATCAGCTGTAGCTAATCTATTTATTTCACAAACGCTAATCCACTATATAAATGAAAAGCAGAGTCCCAATTAGTCTCTTCTCTACGAAATAGGTGAATGTGAGATTCAAGTTGACCCAGTATTTCTTTATGGTCTAATGCTGTATCTGCAAAGAGCGTGAAATCTGACCAAGTTTTGACCTGGGGTAGTTGCTGACCAATCCAATTTGATAAACTATTCCAATTAATTCTGATTGTATTTTGGCTAGCTTGAGGAATAATTTCTAAACCTTGCTGAAATTCATAGCCACCATCGCAAAGCCGCAGAATACAACGTCTACCAGGTAGGTGTAAATCACAAAACTGAGCATAGTCTTGTGTTTGAGTTTTTCTTTCTAGCTGACCATAAGCATCAATATCTACAACTTGTTCAAAAATAGGCAAAAGTCCTACTACTCGTGCTGTGACTTCTGACCAATCAAAGGTTAAAGAACCGAGTTGATTTGCTTGATTACGGCAAACAACAGTAGCTTTTAATTGAGATTGTGAAAAATATTTAATTTGAAATACTTGAATTTGTTGAATTGCGGTTATTGTTGTCCAAAAACAGGGAATACCAGCTTGTTGCAGCTGTTCGCCGTAAAATTTTAGTTCTCCCACTTGTCCAGTGCGGTATAATCTCCAGCCACGACTTGGTAGCGTTAACCTTGCACTGTAAGGATCTATTTGCATTATTTGAGCAAATTTTCGAGATGCTTCTGGCTTCAGTTCGTTATTAATAGGTTCTAAGATTAGTACGCCAAGTTCGGTGTTATTGGGTTCGGATTTGGCTTGAGCAATAGCACGTTGTCTTTCTTCTTGCTCAATTTCTTGCAGCCGCCGCAAACCTTGACGCGCTAGCGTCACTATTCTAGTATTTCTTGTATCTCGTAGTAGTTGTCGAAAAATTTTTTCTGCATCTTGGTAGTTTCCAGATACTTCATGCAGCCTACCGAGGTAAAATTGCACCCAAGGATGTTCTGGTGATTCTTGTTGCAGCTGTTTGAGTAATGTAGCAGCTGTTTCATAGTCTTTATTGTCAAAGGCGATCGCAACTTGCTCAATCATGTTTCAATCCACGCGAGAGAAATATCTCACGCAAAGGCGCAAAGGCGCAAAAATTTTCTGTGAGCCTGGGTGTCTCTGCGCGATCTATAACTCATTTATACTTCACAAGCTGCGGTAATCAAGGATAATGCCACTACTGGCGCTGTCACTGCTCTGAGGATACGACGACCAAGGGAAACAGGTTGAAATCCTACTGCGATGGCATTTTCAACTTCTTGTTTTGTCCATCCGCCTTCTGGCCCGGTAGCAATCACAATTGTCTGTTGTTCTGTCTTACCAAGCTCCGATCCAAGCAACCCTTGGCTCAACACCACTTGCTTTCCGACGCAAGGCGACACGAACGCAGTGGCTCGACTTTGCGCTTTGTCATTTGTCACTTGTTCTTTGTGTTGTAAGCAATCTTTTAAGTGCGGAAAATCACCACGAGCCACACAGATATATTGCTGAGTGTTGACTGTTGATTGTTGAGTGTTGACTGATGACAAACCCGTGTTAAAAGTAACAGGTTCTAAAATAGTTGGCACGAATGAACGTTCTGATTGTTCGGCGGCTTCCGCTGCGATACGCCGCCAGCGTTCGAGTTTTTGCGGGCTGGGATGAAGCAAAGTGCGATCGCTCAACACTGGTGCAATACAAGTTACTCCTAATTCCGTACAACAGCGCACTACTTCATCGAATCCATTACCTTTGGGTAAAGCCATTAATAGTGTAATTGATACAGACAATTCAGTTTCTACTGTCAGTATTTCTAAAACTTGTGCTTGTTCTGCTGCTAATTGCGCCAACCACCATTTTCCTTTACCGTCCATTGCAATAAAGCGATCGCCCTCACGCAAGCGCAACACCCGCCCCAGATAATGTTGCTGTTCTTTGGTAAGCAAAATTTGCTGTTGTTGGAGTTGGGAAGGTGCGATGGCAATTCTTTGGAGCTGAGACATCGGATTGAGAATTTTAGTTAAAAAACACCAATTTTTGCTACTTGAGTTTTGGCTACTGGTAAATTAAATTACTTTAAATATGTTTTAATTTTTAATTATTTTCTGGTCAAATGACTGTGTTATTCATCGTCAATAATTAATTTCTCAGCATTGAGTTAGACTGCGAAAAAATTTCCTACTGCGATCGCTGTTGATTAAACTTGCTCTTTTACTCGGTAAAACAATTTAAAGTCTTGGCTAAAACCCAATACGCTAAGTTAAGCGTTTGCTCTTTTCTTTGCAATAGCCTTTATCTTACCACTGCGCGCCTACACTAAAAAACCTGTTAACCGTCAACAGTCAATAGTCAACAGTCAACTGGTATCTTAATTTGTAAAAATTCCTGGACTCGCTGCAAATAAGTTGATGCATCTTCTAACATGGGAAAATGGGCTGTATTCGGAATCACTACAAACTCCACTTTGTCACTCAATGCTGCTGCTTGACGCCCCATCTGGGCTGGAATGATCTTGTCATACTCACCCGATATCATTAGAGTTGGCACTGTCAGTTTCGCAAATTCCTGTGGCATCAACTCAGCTTGTGCCTTAGAAACTGAAGTAAAAATTGTACCTAATGCTGCATCATAATCTGCTTGGAGAAAATCTTCTAAAAAAGCCTGCCGTTCAGCATTTGGTATAGGACTATGCAGAAATCTGGCCATAAAGAATCGGTCAACAAATGGTATTTTACCTAACCATTTGGGGCGGAATTTAACTACATAACCACCAAATTTATGAAAGGCTGTAAATGCTTTTTCGTCGTATTCAAAAACACCACTACAAGTTAAAATTCCCCGTTCTACTCGTTGAGGATAACGGTTAAAAAATAAAGTCGCAACAGAAGCACCCATTGAATGGGCATGGATATAAACACGCTGGATATGCAACACATCTAACAAAGCTGCCAAATCATCAGCGTATTCTTCTAATTCATACGTTAACTGTTTGATTGCCTTTGATTGTTCCTGGGGTGACTCAGACTCAGCAACAGATTCGCTTGCTTGGACTATGGTTGGCTGACCGCGAGAACGTCCAAATCCCCGTAAATCGTAGAGTAAACAATCAAATTGCTCAGATAAAGCATTAGCAATACTTTGCCAATATCTAGCCGAACCAGCCCAACCGTGGATAAAAACCATCACTGGTTTAACTAAAGAATTAGCTGGTTTTTTTACCCACTCATAATAATGCTCAACGCCACGAACATTAATGTAAGGCATTTGTGCTTTGTCCTCCGTCCTAATGTCATTGGTCTTCTCTTACAAATTTTCCTTCACCGTCGCAAGCACGGCTAAATCGGATTTTGCACTTCATCATTAGTCACTATATCCTGGCTACATTCTTATTACTCTTTAGTTTTTGACTAATAACTAATGACCAATGACTAATGACTAATGACCAATGACCAATGATTCTTAGGCTGATTCTGGCTTTGGTAGTGAAGAAGGATGTACGATCAGTTCGGCGGTCGATCGCTTCTCTACCATCTCCCGTGTTACTGTACAACGTGTTACGTCTTTGCGAGATGGTAATTCATACATCACCTCCAGCATCAATTCTTCTACAATCCCCCGCAACGCTCTAGCACCAGTTTTCCGACGGTAGGCTTCTTGAGCAATGGCTCTTAAAGCATCTGGTTTGAAGTCTAACTGGACATTATCCATCTTCAGCAGTTTTTGGTACTGCTTCACTAAGGCGCTGCGTGGTTGGGTAAGAATCGCCATTAGCGCTTCTTCATCTAGGGGATCTACCACTGCTACCATTGGCACGCGTCCGATAAATTCTGGAATCATGCCAAATTTCACTAGATCGTCCGGTTCTAGATGGCGGAGAGTGTCTGCTGCCCGTTTTTCCTTGGATTGACCTTCTCCCGGCTGCACAAAACCGATTGACTTTTTGCCGACTCTCTGGTCTACAACTTTTTCTAAACCTACGAAAGCCCCGCCACAGACAAATAAAATATTGCTGGTATCAATTTGAATGCAGTCTTGGTAAGGGTGCTTGCGTCCTCCTTGGGGTGGGACGTTGGCGATGGTTCCCTCTAACATTTTCAGCAAGGCTTGTTGCACGCCTTCGCCGGAAACATCGCGAGTAATTGAGGGATTTTCGCTTTTGCGGGCAATTTTGTCAATTTCGTCGATGTAGATGATTCCCCGTTGGGCTTCCTCCACGTCTAAATCTGCCACCTGCAACAGTCGCAACAAGATATTTTCTACATCTTCTCCCACATACCCTGCTTCCGTCAGCGTCGTGGCATCAGCGACGGCAAAGGGAACATCAAGGATTTTCGCTAGGGTTTGGGCTAAGAGAGTTTTACCGCAACCAGTAGGGCCAATTAACAAAATATTAGACTTTTGTAACTCCACTACATCATCAGCAGCAGCTTTGCCATTGGCTTTAGACTGAACGATGGCCAGCCGCTTGTAATGATTGTAAACGGCTACAGATAAGACTTTCTTGGCTTCATCTTGACCAATAACGTGTTCGTCTAGATACTTTTTAATCTCTCTTGGCTTGGGTATTTGATTAAACGAAATACTCGAAGAGCGGGTACGACGTTTTTGAGGTGGTTCCGATTTTGGTGCGGGTTGGGCTGCTGCACCATTTGTATCGAGTAACTCTTCGTCTAGTATTTCGTTACACAAGTCAACGCATTCATCGCAGATGTAGACTCCCGGCCCCGCGATTAATTTACGCACCTGCTCTTGAGACTTGCCACAAAATGAACATTTTAAATGGGAGTCGTACTTAGACATACCAGCCTCTTATTTCAGAATGGTGACGTTTTCCCCTGCTGTGGGAAGATTTTGCCTGGAAATGACCTGATCGATCAAACCGTAGTTTTTCGCCTCTTCTGCCGACATGAAAAAGTCGCGCTCGGTATCTGCTTCGATTCTTTCTAAAGGTTGACCAGTATGCTGAGATAGTAACTGATTTAGCTTCGCCTTAACGTAAAGAATTTCTCTAGCTTGAATTTCAATGTCAATGGCTTGCCCTTGAGCGCCACCAAGTGGTTGGTGAATCATTATCCGAGAATCGGGAAGAGACATACGCTTACCCGCAGTTCCCGCTGTTAACAAAAACGCTCCCATGCTCGCAGCTAATCCAAAACAAATGGTAACAACATCGGGGCGTATTTGTTGTATTGTATCATAGATAGCCATCCCTGCGTAGACAGAGCCGCCAGGGGAATTAATGTATAATTGGATGTCTTTTTCTGAGTCTTCAGCGTCTAGGAATAACAACTGAGCGACAATTGAGTTTGCAACAGCATCATCTATTGGCGTTCCCAAAAAGATAATCCGCTCTCGCAGCAGGCGGGAGTAGATGTCGAAAGCCCTTTCTCCCATACCGGATTGTTCTACCACCATCGGCACGATGTTGTTAGGGCTGCTCAACTGGGAGTTAATGTTTATTCGACTTAAGTTGCTGATGGGATAATTTCCCGACTGCGATACAAGCATAGAAGATTTAACGATAGTTGGGACAGAGGTTTCGGCAGCTCAGGCTGCCTTGTTGACGAGTTGGGATTTTTATTTAAGCTACGTGTTAACCATTATGCCTCATATAAATTCCTCTCGTGTAACACAGTATCAAGCCCAGACCCAAATAGTGTCACTATTTCCTCAGAATTCTTTAATTTTTCTTTTGATTGTGGGTATTGGGGAGATGAGGTAGACAAGGGAGCAGGGGAGATAACTCCCCAGTCAACAGTCACCAATGCCCCATACCCTTGATATCCTTTAGCTTACCCATTCACCAGCACTTTAACTCAGAACTGATGAATTATCGGTGTGAAATTTTCAGGACTCTGGTGCGGTTTCTATGGAAGGTTCGCTGCTTTCTTCTGTTTCAGGTGCGTTGGTGTCTGCATCTGATTGTGTTGCTTCCGTTTCCTCTGCTGACGCTAAGGAACCTTCGGGTACAAGTTCAACTGAGGAATGTTCTAAGAGCCAGTCAATGATTTTTTCGGTTAGCAGTTCATTTTCCACCATTGACCGTAGTCTTTCTTCATCAATATCTTTTTCATCTGGATACTGTTGTAAAAGTTCTGTGACTCTGGCTGTGATTTCCTCTGGTGTCAGCTCTATAGATTCGCGTTTACCCACTTCTCGTAAGGATAAAGAGCGCTTGAGGCGGTCAATTGCTTCCTGGCGCGATCGCTCCCGCAATTGAGGAATAATATCTTGAGTAAATAACTTCCTCACATCTAGTCCTTGCTGAGACAAGCGAATTGCTGTTTGAGTCAGCATTGCATCCACTTCTTTCTCAATTAACGTTGCTGGTAACTCAATTTCTACGTGCTTGAGCAGTTCCGTTAACAAAGCTTCTTGCTTATTGCTCTTGGTTTTTTCGTCGGCTTCTTTTTGGTATCGCTCTACTAGAGAGGTGCGTAATTCCTCCAAAGTTTCAAAATCACTGACTTCTTGGGCAAAGTCGTCATTTAATTCTGGTAGTTCTTTTTCTTTGAGTTCTTTAACCGTTACTGTAAAGGTTGCTGCTTTTCCTGCCAAATCTTCATTAGCATAAGGATCTGGGAACTGCGCTGAAATTTCCTTGGTTTCACCAGGATTCATGCCTACGATACCAGAGACAAAACCTGGAATAAATTTATCTTCTTGCAACTCTAGTTGAAAATCAGTTGCTTCGGCTCCGGGAATAGCTTCTGGTTCGCCTGTTTCCTCTTCACCCTCAGCTTTGGCGAACACGCCTTTAAAATCCACTACAGCAACATCACCGATTTGGGCTGCACGTCCTTCTACAGGAATCAATGTTGCCAATTCTTGACGTTGCTTGTCGAGAGTGTTGTCTACTTGCTCTGGATCGTACTTGATTTCCTCAGCTTTAGCTTGCAAATCAGTGTACTGCACCAAATTTACTTCTGGCTCAACATCAACAGCCGCTGAAAACGTCAAGGGTTTTCCAGGTTCATAATTATTAATCAAATCCTCAAAAGAGGAACGCAGTTGCGGCTGACCTATGGCTTGAATGGATTCTTGTTTAACTGCTTGCTCAATACCATCTTGAATTAGTTCTTCCAGGGCTGCTGCCTTAATTCGAGTCGTACCCAGCCTTTGTAGTAATATTGGCCGAGGCACCTTGCCTTTACGAAACCCAGGAATATTGGCAGTACTCGCTAAGTTTTTAATGACTTGTTCGTAAGTTTGCTTGGTAATTTCCGGCGTAATTTCTATTTCCAAGCCAATTTGGCTGGCGGGAAGTTTTTCCTGGGTGACTTTCATGCTTCGTCTCTAGTTTTCTGGTATTTTAAACTCCGAGTACACACAAGACGCAAGTAATCGCGTTTATGGCTTGATGTCTCTTAGGGGCAATGAGAGGATGCCACAAGGCTTCATGATATCCAAAAATGGATGGTTGTCCTGGGGCAAAGATCTAGTGTACTGCCAATGTCCAAAGACTTGATACTTTAACTTCATAACAATTAGTCATTGGGCATGGGGCATGGGGCATTGGGCATTGGTGACTGTTGACTGGTGACTGGGGAATTATATTCTCCCCATCTCCCCCATCTCCCCCATCTCCCCATCTCCCCCATCTCCCCGACCTCCCCACCTCCCCATTCCCACAAATCAATTGAGAACTCACGAATTAATCATCCACTGGGCTGACACCGTGATATCCTTATTCTCAATGAGTAGTTAGTACTCTAAAGTTATAGTTGTGGTAGTTAGTCTAGCTATTGGCTTATAATCTCGCTCAATAGCTGAATCTAGTGTTGTCCTACCTTGTCTCTTTGGAAATCTACGGTGTATTTTTAATTTTGATAATGCATTTTGCAACTAAGACCTTGAATCAATTTATAGGTACAAGACCTCTCAAAAGCTAAAGTGCAGATATACCAAATTATAATTACGTTAAATGCCAGTTTGTTGTATATTATGTATAGTTTAAAATAATGTAAAAATCCATCAAAAATGTTTGTAAAATACAACAAACTTAAATGAATTGACAAAATATCTAAAAAAATAAATGTATTGGATTGATAAAGATAGATTAAATTAGAAAAAAATAGAAAAAATCTAAATTTATTCAAAATGTATTTCTAGAGTGCGAATTCCATTTAAATATAAGTAAATCGACAATTGTTATCAAAAATTACACACAAACCTCTTAAAGGAGGAAGCGAGTTTGTCTAAATCTTATCGCGTAGCTATTTTGGGTGCCACTGGTGCCGTGGGTACAGAGTTACTGGAATTATTAGAAAGTCGTGCTTTTCCCATTGCTGAGTTAAAGTTATTGGCATCAGAGCGGAGTGCAGGGCGATCGCTCTCGTTTAATGGTGAAAATATACCAGTAGAACCAGTGAGCGATGGTGCTTTTGAAAACGTTGATATAGTACTGGCTAGTGCTGGCGGTTCCACATCTAAAGCTTGGGCACCCATCGCTGTGGAAAAGGGCGCAGTGGTAATTGATAATTCCAGTGCCTTTCGGATGAATCCAGAAGTTCCCCTAGTAGTACCAGAAGTCAATCCCCAAGCCGCAGCTAATCACCAAGGCATTATTGCTAACCCCAACTGCACAACAATTTTGATGACGGTGGCAGTATGGCCATTGCATCAAATTAAACCAGTCCAACGAATTGTAGCCTCAACTTACCAATCTGCTAGCGGTGCTGGGGCAAGAGCAATGGCAGAAGTAAAAACCCAAACCAGCGCTATACTACAAGGACAGTCGCCAGTTGCTGAAGTATTGCCCTACCCATTGGCATTTAATTTATTCCCACATAATTCGCCATTAAACGATTTGGGTTATTGTGAGGAAGAAATGAAAATGGTCAACGAAACCCGAAAGATTTTTGCCAACCAGCAAATCAGAATTACTGCCACTTGTGTACGGGTTCCCGTACTCCGGGCACACTCGGAAGCAATTAATTTAGAATTTGCAACTCCCTTTAGTGTAGAGGCAGCTAAAGAAATTCTCAATTCTGCTCCTGGAGTAAAATTGGTAGAAGATTGGGAAAATAATTATTTCCCGATGCCAATTGAAGCTACAGGTAAGGACGAAGTACTGGTGGGAAGAATTCGTCAAGATATTTCTCATCCTTGTGGCTTGGAATTATGGTTATGTGGCGACCAAATTCGCAAAGGAGCAGCCTTAAATGCAATACAAATCGCCGAATTATTAGTAGAGAAAAATCTACTCAAACCATTAGTTAGTAGTCATTAGTCATTGGTCATTGGTCATCAGTAAAGGACAAATAACAAATGACAAATAAAAAATGACATTTTAAATCAATTTGCTAATAGATTATTACAATAGAAAACCACCAAGATATAAAAATATGGGTAACTAGGAGTGATAAACAGGGTGGGAGATTTTGGCAATGTTTTAACCGCTATGATTACGCCGTTTAAGGCAGATGGTAGTGTGAACTACGATCTAGCCGCAGAACTAGCAGCGCATCTCGCCAACAATGGTACAGATACATTGGTGGTATGTGGCACAACAGGGGAATCCCCTACCCTGACTTGGGACGAGGAATACCAGTTGTTTGTGGAAGTGTTACAGGCTGTGGCAGGAAAAGCCAAGGTAATAGCAGGTTGTGGGTCAAATTCCACCAAAGAAGCGATCGCTGCTACTCAAAAAGCCGCTAAAATAGGAGTACACGGTTCCTTACAGGTTGTTCCTTATTACAACAAACCACCGCAAGCGGGATTAAAAGCACACTTTCAGGCCATAGCACAAGCCTGTCCCGATTTACCACTGTTGTTGTATAACGTCCCCGGTCGTACCGGGCAAAACCTTGAGCCAGAAACAGTTGCCCAGTTAGCTAAGGTGAGCAACATTATCGGGATAAAGGAATCTACAGGTAGCATAGATCGAGCAAGTGAAATTCGTCGCTTGACACCAAAAGAATTCCAGATCTACTCTGGTGATGATTACATGACTTTGCCGATGTTAGCGATCGGGGCAAAGGGTGTAGTAAGTGTAGCTTCTCATCTGGTAGGTAACCAACTACAGCAGATGATTCAAGCTTTTAGTGCGGGTAAAATTGAGGTAGCCAGCGAGATTCATCTCCGACTCTTTCCGTTGTTTAAAGCTTTATTTCTGACTTCAAATCCCATTCCAATTAAAAAGGCATTAAAACTTCAAGGTTGGGAGGTTGGTTCAACTCGTCCGCCGCTATGCGAAGCTGACTTGGAAGTGACTCAAAAATTAGAAATAGTTCTCAAAGAACTTAGTTTAATTTAGTCCTAATAGGCTTACTTACTAAACTATAGATACAAACTAATGACTGTAATTGTTAACAAGTTATACCATTGTGAATTTTAAATTGAGAGTTTCTTGCTTTTAAAGAGTTATGTGCATCCATTCATACCACTAAGTTTTCAAATTTAAAATTGGTATTACTATTTAAAAACTTGTGTTAGGACTAATAGATATACTATGAATCCTTTGGTGTATTGTCATTTTTATTGAATAAACAATAAAAAATCTCAATTAAAACAAGATTGCTTTGGGACTGACTAAAAGACAACTGGGGTTGTTTGAAATACAAGATCGTTAACTATCAACTTAATTAACAAAACGTAACAAACTAAGGAGAAAATGGCTAAAAACGAAGCTAATAATTCCGCCTTGAAAATTATTCCTTTAGGCGGTTTGCATGAAATTGGAAAAAATACTTGTGTTTTCGAGTACGAAGATGAAATTGTTCTCTTGGATGCAGGATTAGCTTTTCCCACAGAGGCGATGCATGGAGTGAATATTGTTCTTCCAGATACGACCTATTTGCGGGAAAATCGCCACAAAATTAAAGGGATGATTGTTACCCACGGTCATGAAGATCATATTGGTGGAATTGCTTTTCATCTTAAGCAATTTGACATACCCGTGATTTATGGCCCAAGACTAGCAATGGCAATGCTAGAGGGTAAATTAGAAGAAGCTGGAGTACGCGATCGCACAGAATTAAGAAAAGTTTTACCCCGCGATGTCGTGCGGATTGGTAAAAACTTTTTAGTGGAATATATCCGCAATACTCACTCAATAGCCGATAGTTTCACTGTTGCCATTCATACGCCACTTGGGGTAATTATTCACACTGGTGATTTTAAAATTGACCATACGCCAGTGGATGGAGAAAAGTTTGACCTCCAACGACTAGCAGAACATGGTGAAAAAGGCGTTCTTTGTCTGCTAAGTGATTCTACTAATTCTGAAGTGCCAGGATTTACACCTTCAGAACGCTCTGTTTATCCCAATCTGGATAGAGTATTTAGTCAAGCCACTGGGCGATTGTTCGTCACTACCTTTGCTTCTAGCGTCCATCGCATCAATATGATTTTGGATTTAGCGAAGAAGCATAACCGTGTAGTGACGGTGGTCGGGCGTTCCATGCTCAACTTGATTGCTCATGCTCGTAATTTAGGTTACATCAAGTGTGAAGATAATCTGCTGCAACCGTTAAACGCAGTCCGTAACCTGCCAGATGAAAGTGTGTTGATTCTAACTACAGGTTCCCAAGGCGAACCAATGTCAGCAATGACCCGCATTGCCAATAAAGAACACCCCCACATCAAAATTCGTCAAGGCGATACAGTGGTATTCTCCGCTAACCCCATTCCCGGAAATACCATCGCCGTGGTCAACACCATAGATAAATTGATGATTCAAGGGGCAAATGTGGTTTATGGTCGCGACAAAGGAATTCACGTCTCTGGTCACGGTTGTCAGGAAGACCAAAAGTTAATGATTGCCTTAACTCAACCGAAATTCTTTGTGCCATTCCACGGCGAACATCGAATGCTGGTGAAGCACGCCCAAACGGCTCAGAGTATGGGCATACCAGCAGAAAACATGATCGTTATTCAAAATGGCGATGTTATAGAACTGACGGAAAACTCCATCCGCGTTGCTGGTAAAGTGCCATCTGGTATTGAACTAGTGGATACCACAAGCTCTGGTATGGTGAGTGCCAAAGTGTTGCAAGAACGGCAACGTATGGCAGAAGAAGGTATTGTTACCATTGCCGCTGCCATTGACTGGAATGGTAAACTTTTGGCAAAGCCAGAAATTCACCTCCGGGGTGTAGTTACAAGTTTAGAGCGATCGCTCCTACAAAAATGGGTACAACAGCGCATTGAAGAAATTCTCAGTGTCCGCTGGTCAGAATTTGCAGCTACAGAAGCCGAACCAGCCGATATAGATTGGGGTGGGTTGCAAGGAACGTTAGAGCGAGAATTGCAACGTTCCATCCGTCGAGAATTGCAATGTCAACCATCTGTGACTTTGTTAATGCAAATTCCAGAGGAACCGCCGGTAAAAGTTGCCGATGGGAGAAGACGGCGGACTCGGACAGCTGCTCAGGTGGCATCTTAATAAGAATCTCACGCAAAAGCGCAGCGAAAAGTATGAGCGGAGGTTTCCTCCGATCATAACTTTTCAAGACAGAGACGCAAAGTTTTTTGGAGCGTCTTCTCTACGAGACGCTCCGCGAATGCGCTTTGGTGTGAGATTTATTCTCGATCGGATCGGCCACATCCTCAATGAACCCAGAGGTACGTTAAAAGTAAAGTAGAGAGTGTGACTGGTACTCCAAATCTGAGGTGTTCCCAGAAGGTTAATTTGTAACCTAAATCAGCAGCAGCTTCCACAACTATCAAGTTGGCTACCGAACCAAATAAAGTCAAATTACCTGCCAAGGTCGAACCGGCTGCTAGTAATAACCAATATTTGGTATCGCCTTGAGGAATCAGGGGATGGAGTAGGAGTACGGCAGGTACATTAGAAATTAAGTTAGATAAAACCACAGTTACACCCAAAAAACTCCCAGCAGAGTTAACAGCGTGGGTAAATGGTTGGAGTAAATTCAATTTCTGGGTGACTCGCGTCAAGATAAATAATCCAGAAAACATTACTAGCAGATTCCAATCAACTTTTTGTAAAATCCGCTGGGGTTTTACCCGGCGAGTAATTAGCAACAAGCTAGCAGCAACTAAAGCAGACTCAGCTAGGGGTAAGCCGATAGTAAATGCAATCAGCAACCCAGATGTAATGACTAATGTTTTATTAAATAAAGGTTTAAAAATACGTTGGTTGGTGGTGGGTAATACTTGGCAAGCTTTGATTGAGCGTACATCTGGGTAAAGTAGCCACAGTAATCCTAGTTGAACTACCAAGCCTAAAAGGGCAACTGGAGCTAATACACGCAGAAAATCTAGGTAGGGAATGCCTGAAAAGGAGCCTATGAGGATGTTTTGCGGATTACCGCTCAGGGTAGCTACTGAGCCTATATTAGTTGCACCAGCGATCGCTAGTAAATAAGGTATCGGATTTAAACCCAAGGTTTGAGTCAAGCTCAAAGTTAAGGGTGTAAAAATCAGCGCTAGAGTGTCATTGAGAAAAAACGCCGAAAGGATACCACTACCAAAAGTTAAGGCAATCAACAAACCTAAAGGACTGCGAGTCACATTCAGTATTACAGATAGCGATCGCCGAAAAAACCCCGCATAGGATAAGTTGGCGTTTACTACCATCATGCTCAACAGAAATACGATGGTATTAGCATCAATAGCCTGCCACGCTTGTTGTAAATTTAGAACACCTAAAGCAATTAAAAAAGCAGAACCCACTAAGGCAATGGTGGCACGGTTCATGCGTAAGCCTGGAATGTAGCCCAATGCTAACCCCAGGTAAGTTAACCCTAAGACGCCATAAGTAGCAAATTGCAGAAAAATCACTAAATATTAGTCTGATTATTCTAGTTGGGCAGACTTTGTGCGAATTAGCCTCCTACTGAAGCCTGAGCTAAATTTTTTTCTCTAGTTCTACTGTATTTAGCTAGTTATTAACACGACACAAATATCAAACAACGGGAAAATACACAGTTCAAAGCCCGCTTACCAGAATATTACTGTTATTTACACTTACAAAAAATAGTTTCAAAAACATTTCATTTTAAGTTTTGTAAATGTTAAACTAAAACCTACCCAATGAAGGATGTCTTCATTAAAATTTAAACTGTGTCAAGGTACGAACAAGATTACATTACTACACTACCGATCCCGCGAAAATTGCGGTTAACTTGACGTAGTAATAAATTAGATTCTGACTTAAGTGGCTAATTTGGGTATTGCATTATATCGCAGTCAGGACACGAATATTCCGGAAATTTCGTTGCCACGTTGTATACATTCACCAGAAAGGTGAACAGCCTCAATAACATAGAGGATTAACCATGAAGGTATTTGATAATACCACAAAAAATATTTTTCTGGCAAGTTGGGTCTCAATCAATCAATCAGAGACTAGTGAAGATCGAGGAACCCAGCTAGGCCGTCCTGTTTCCAAGCCCCACTGGAACATTCTTCAACCCTTAAAGCGGCTATTAGACAGCATTCAAATCCGCGATCGCCAACTAGCTCACCGATTGTGTAAACTGATTCCATCTCAGTGTCCCTTTGAGCGAGATGTCAAATTATTCGGCAAAACCCTATTTCACATTCCGCCTATGTGTAAGCTCAACCCCTTATATGAAGAAGTGGTTAGTTTACGTTTCCGAGCGTTGTGTTATCTAGCCGACGAATGTGGCGAAGATGTATCGCAGTACTGTTAATTAAGTTAGGAATTAGTTAGCAATTAGTTAGGAGTTAGGAATTAGTTAGGAGTTAGGAATTAGTTAGGAGGGAAGAGTTCAAAATAAAACTCAAAACTCTTAATTCTTAACTCAAAACTCAAAACTCTTAATTTTTAACTCCTAACTCCTAACTCCTCACTCTTCACTCCTCACTCTTCACTCTTAACTCCTCACTCCTCACTCCTAACTCTTAATTGTTTTTTGACTATTTTTTTCGCCATTTTTGAATGGCATCCTGAGCATCTTCGTAAGAAGCTGTTTCCTCAGGCACTAAAGTAGCAGTTTCAATTGCAGCATTGAGTTCTCCTTGAGCAGCGCGACGCTTGGCGAGATCTAAAATTTTCTCACTCCAATTATCGATTGATTTTTGGGCGGTATCGAAGCCTGGTTGCCCTGATGGTACTTTTTTAGCAACTTCGATGGCTCGATTATAGGTAGAGGCTTGTCCCGGCTGAATTAAGGCGTTAGCTGCATCTAAAAGAGTTGTATTACTGACATACTGCTTGCCTTCTAGCCGCCATAGATTAATTGCCGCTTGTGCTTTAGCATAAAGCGGTTCGTTTTTGGTGATTAATCGAGCTGCGGCAATGGCACTAGCATACTGTCTTTGCTTGGCACGACCCTCTGCTAAATCTAAAATCATCCGGCTCCAAATCTTAATATTTTCCTGAGCCTGTTCGTATAATGGCTCACCGGGTTTGATTCTCCTAGCTGTGGCGATGGCTAAGCTCAAATCACTAGCCTGAGTTTCTTGGAGCGACATTTTAGCCAAGTCTAATACTGCTTGATTGCGCTTTTGCGATTCAGAACTCAAGGATGTTTGGGCGCTAGATTGATTTTTAGGTCTAACTGGTGGGCTGGTTTCAATTGTCGAGGGGCCATTTGGGAAATTCTGGAACGCCTGAGGACTATTAGCAGTAGCATTGGGGGATGTGCTTGATATTTGCTTAATCCTAAAAGTTTCTTGATTACGCAGAAAAACCACTGCGATTAAGCCTGTTACTAGCAAACTGCCTCCACCCCAGAAAATAACTTGCTTCCACAAAGGCGTGTTTGAATGATTTCGTGGCAATTGGGAGACGTTAACTTGGGAGGAGTTAGGGATAAATCTTCCCTTGGTATTCATTCCTATGGAAGTTTCTGCTGGCTGGGAAACTAAGCCGGTAGCTGACTGCTGGATTTGTTTGCCATTAGACTTTTGCACTTTAGAATTAATAGTTGTTTCTCCCCATTTACCTTGATTTTGAGGCGGGTCACCCAGGGGGGGAGCTGCAAGGGCAATGGCAAAGGATTCTTCGGGATAAATCACCGCTTCTGATTGCAAATCGCTTCCTATTGCCAATTTTGGTAAGATAACTTGGGGTTTGGATGGAATGATAATGGCAGGGTTTTGGATGGGACGCCAGTGATGCTGGCATAATTTGGGCACCAAAAGGCTGAGATAACTTTCTAAATCTGCTAAGTTGTTACCATTACCAGAACGCAAAGCTTCTAACAACGCTGCTGTAAAAAATCCGTGGCCTAGTTCGCTACTTTCGTGGGAAAACTGCTCTGGTTGACAAGAAAAAATTGTTGCAAGTTCTAATTCTTGAGCTAGTTCTATGGTTTCTTCCCCCACGGGAGCATCTGCTTGTGTACCAAAAGCACGGTTAATATCAAGTAGTAACAATACATTCAATTGGGCCATTTGGAGACTTTGCATTAGCGATCGCAATTCTATCCCTGTCTCTGGCACGAGTTCGGGGTTACCCTCCGCGGGCATTAAGTAATCTTTGCCTTTGTAGTTGACTCCATAACCGCTAAAAAATAGCCATAGATAGTCTTGTGGTTGCCAACATGTCGCGGCCAAATCCTCAAGCAACAGCAAAATATTTTCTTTAGTGGGATAGGTGGATCTATCTCCCATTGGAGGTGAAGTATCCGTCATTAGCAGGCAATGTCCGGGGAGAAAACCTGCCTCTGCCACCAAAATATCCTTTAGTGCCTCAGCATCTGCTTGGGCACAGCTTAAAGGTTGAAATAACTGATATTGATTGATGCCAATAGCGATCGCCCAGTAATTTGCCATCGCGCTCTTTGTCGGTTATTGTTTGCTCGTCTGAAAATTGTGGTTGGCTTTATCCAAAAAACAAAGCTAACCTGATGTTTTCTAGTCTAGGTGATTCTCATCGAATCCTAAGATAAAATGTAATTTTTATTACGTTAGTTGACCGGAAAATACTTTCACCTAATTTCAATTGACAGATCGTTATTCAGGAGCTATAAGGTCATGAGCCAAATTTTTGCTCAGATACCATCATCGATCGCTTCCTTTTCATTTATTAGCCAAATTGCCAAAAAAATCCGGATAGTTCCTTTAGCATTTTTGCTCATATCTACTGTTCCTGCGTGGTTTTTCACCGAAGCGATCGCCCCTCAAGTTGTGCGAGCTTACACAGCCAGAGTTGACCTAGCCATCGATCGCCTGCCAGAAGAAAACTACGAAACCATTCTGCGACGAGCAGAAGCGGCCGCTAGAGCAGCTGCTCAGAGGAGCTTCGACCAAGATATTTTAGTAACAGATGTTTCAATCATTATCTCCGTACAAAGTTATGGAGCGATCGCACCAGTTCTAACATTAGAAGTCAGTCGCCCAGAATGGCGCAGCCGTCCCGATGCTCAAAATTGGGCAACTTACTATAAAACTGCGCGATCGCTACTGTTCTTTGAAAAATAGCGATAACTCTGGGAAGTGGGGAGGTGGGGGAAATTAGGGAGACAAGAGAGCAGGGGAGTTTTTCCCCTCTGCCCCTGGAGCACCTGGAGCCTTTTCTGCCCCATGCCCCATGCCCCACACCCAATCCAATTAATCAATTCTTGGCTAAATTGGCGTCCTTAGTGTCAGTGAATGGCCTAAAATAAAAAGGTTGTCAAAAATCACGATATCTGCTGACATGGCTGTTCCTAAGAAGAAAACTTCCAAATCAAAACGAGATAAACGTCGGGCTACTTGGAGGCACAAAGCTGCTATTGAAGCTCAGAAAGCTCTATCTCTGGGCAAGTCTATTTTGACTGGACGTTCTACATTTGTTTATCCATCTGCTGAAGACGAGGAAGAAGAATCATAATTTTCCAATCAGGAAAAGCATGAACGGCATCGATAGGTTTAATGGGCAGAGTCATGGCTCAAATTTATCGCTCATGGATAAATGCTTTTTCTTGGCTTTCCTGATTGGATAATGAATTATTGATGGTCTACACAAGCTTATTAAATTGCAAAAAATTGGTAGTGAGTAATTGGGAACATCCATTACCCATTACCTATCAATTATCAGTAATGATTGGTAAGCTTATGTGGTTCCAGGTTATAGATTTTCTGGTTAAGACCGTTCATAGCTATTAGTCATTTACAAATAACCAACGACAAAGCACAAAGTCTCTAGCAATATTTTGCAGGGTGTGTCTGGTTACGTCGATAGAGAAGTGATTCGCCGTTTTCCCTAGCCTTTGGTTCTCTCATTCCCCAGGTACAGAACTCAATTAAGAGAGGACAACTGGCAAATGACAAATGATAAAAGATGACCAGATAAAGTAACTACGGAATTTCAATGTTTTTTATCCTAATCATATTCAAGGGTAAATTATCTGGCGCTGTTGACAACTCAGCACAAAATTCTGCAAATATTTTGAGAAAACTTACTTTTCTCCCATTATGTTAGGAAAATTCTTTGAGAACCCAGAAAAAGAAAATAACGAACGTGTTCCTCCAGGTCAACATTTAGCCAAGGGTTTCCCTGTATTAACTTATGGTGCAACTCCGCAAGTTGGTATTGAAGAATGGGAATTTCGGGTTTGGGGTTTAGCAAAGCCAGCTACTTTTAATTGGTCAGACTTTATGGCGCTACCTCAACATGAGTTCACAGCGGATTTTCACTGTGTAACCCGTTGGTCTAAACTCGATGTCAAATGGACTGGGATTAAAGTAACAGATTTTATGGCTCTCATTGAGCTAGACCCAAAAATAGCCTACATTATGGAACACTGCTATGGTGGCTACACTACAAATATTTCTATCGAAGACTTTATGCGGGAAGAAAATTTCTTTGCCTTTAAAGTTTTTGGTGAAGATCTTCCAGTTGAACATGGTGGGCCAATGCGGCTAGTCGTTCCTCATCTCTATGCTTGGAAAAGTGCTAAGTGGATTAATGGTTTAGAGTTTTTAGCCAGTGAAGAACTAGGTTTTTGGGAACGCAATGGCTACCACCACCGTGGCGAACCTTGGAAAGAGGAGCGTTATAGCAATGTATTTGGATTTTAAGAATTAGGAGTTAGGAGTTAGGAGTTAGGAGTGAAGAATTATAAGTTATGAGTGAGGAGTGAGGAATTAGGAGTTTTGAGTAATAAGTTATGAATAATAAAGTTGTTAATTAAAAATTTCTCACTGCAAACTCCTAACTCCTCACTTCTGACTGCAAACTCCTAACTCATAACTCCTCACTCATAACTCCTAACTCAAAACTCCCAACTCTTTACTTATAACTTTTAACCCAAAAGTTTCTTGATAAGAGGCAATTTGTTTTTATATGGAGCATAGCGCCATTTTAAATCTAGCCAAAAGGAGTTTTGCAATACGCTTTTTTCATGGGAAAAGGTGTCAAAACTAGCTTTGCCATGATAGTTACCAATACCACTATCTCCTACTCCTCCGAAGGGTAAAGATGGGACTCCAACATGCATGATTGTATCGTTGATACAAACTCCACCTGATGAAGTTTCCTGCAAAACTCGCTTTTGGAGGTTTTTATTTTGAGAAAATAAATATAATGCTAAGGGTTTTGGTCTAGAGTTAATCAAGGCGATAACTTCTGCAATATCACTGTATTCAATTACTGGCAAAATAGGGCCAAAAATTTCTTCCTGCATTATAGAAGCTTCTAAGGAAATATTATCAATTATTGTAGGGGCGATATAACGCTCTGAAGATTTAGTTTCTCCACCGAGAATAACTTCGCCGTCTTTAAGAAATTTAACCAACCTATCAAAGTGTTTTTGGCTAATAATCCTAGCATAATCAGAACTATTTGCCGGATTTTCTCCATAAAATTCTTTGAGGCATTTTTCGATACCATTGATTAAATCTTTTTTGATTTTTTTATCTACTAATACATAGTCAGGGGCGATACATGTTTGCCCAGCATTAATAAATTTGCCCCAAGTAATTCGTCTGACAGTGTGTTCGAGATTAATGTCGGTATCGACGATACAAGGACTTTTACCACCCAATTCTAAAGTAACTGGTGTGAGATGTTTTGCCGCTGCTGTCATGACAATTTTGCCCACGGCTGTGCCACCAGTAAAAAATATATGATCGAATTTTTCCGCTAGTAGTTTTTCACTTACTTCTATACCTCCTTCCACTGCTGTAATATAAGGTTTTGAGAAATATTTACTAATAATTTTATTAACAATACTAGAAGTGTAGGAAGCAATTTCTGAAGGTTTAATAATTGCACAATTTCCAGCGGCGATCGCACCTACTAGAGGTGAAATAGCTAACTGAAATGGATAGTTCCAAGGGGTGATAATTAAGATAACTCCCAATGGTTCTGGATAAATGCGCGCTGAATATGAAAAAAAATCTAAGGAAACTGGTGCTTTTTTCGGTTTTGCCCAAGTTTTGATATGTTTGATGGCATAATCAATTTCTTTAACGACGGCAATTTCTGTTAGATAAGTCTCTACTACTGGTTTATGTAAATCTGCTTCTAATGCCTCGATTATTTCTTGTGTGTGTTCAATGATTCCTTGCTTCAGTTTTTGCAGTTGTTCAATGCGAAAATTTATATCTTTAGTTTTGCCTGTTTGAAAAAACTCTCGCTGATTTTGGATAATTTTGCCAATGTTGGATAATTCAGTGGTCATTATTTTTTATGCTATGAAAAACGATTTATTTCGGTCTATTGCTTGCTGTCTTTGTATATTTATGGTTCCACGGCACAGCTATGTTATCTGACACAAAAGTTGTATGAGAGACAATTTCAAAAATTACCAAATTTATTATGTTTTTTGTGGTAGAAGTACCACAAATTTACTACCTTTACCCAACTCAGAATTCAGCAAAATAATACCTTGATGTGCCTCAACAATTCGTCGGGAAAGATACAATCCCAAGCCACTACCAGAACTTTTGTGAGTGCCTTGGCGAAATCTTTCAAAAATGGTAGTTTGTTCTTCCGGAGGAATACCAGGGCCAGTATCAGCTATTTCAATCCTAATGTAGTCAGAAAATATAGATTGGCTATTTTTACCAAATTGGTTTTCACAAGTCAAACGAATACTTACTGAACCTGAGTCAGTAAATTTGATTGCATTGCCGATAAGATTAGTAAATAAACGATGTAATTCTAAGCGATCGCCTATTATTGTATTTGCCTTTAACTCCTCAGCCAATTCCAAATTGAGCGACAGTTTTTTATCTTGAATTAAGGGGGTCAATTCTCCAGCTACTTCTTCTAGTAACTGTGCTAAATTCACAGGCTGCAATGTCAAAGTTTTCCGACCGGCTTCAAAGCGATAAACTTCCAATAAGGTATTGACCATAGAAAGCAAGTTAATATTGCTTCGAGCCATGATGGCAATTACTTCCTGCATTTGCGGCGATAATGCTCCTAAAGCACCTTGTTGAAATAGCATTAACATGCGATCGGCTGCTACTAAAGGTGTGCGTAAGTCGTGGGCGAGACGGGAGACAAAATCCTCTCGCTGGCGCGCAATTTCATCGCGTTCATCCATACTGTGCTTCAAACGCAAAAGCGATCGCACTCTTGCTAATAATTCATCCACTGTCACTGGTTTACGGATAAAATCATCAGCACCCAAGTCTAATCCGTGGGCAACATTGGGCGCATCGTGGGCAGTAATTAGCAGTATGGGAATATATTGCGATAACTTCATATCTCCCCGAATATGCTTAGTAACTTCGTATCCATCCATACCTGGCATCATCAAATCTAGAAGTACTAAGTCACAAGGAGATGCTTGCAATTGTGCCAACGCCGAAATACCATTTTCTGCGGTGCTAATGGTGTAACCTTCTTCCTCCAAAATAGTTTTGATTAGAAATACATTATCAGGAGAGTCATCAACAACCAGAATTTTATCAGAGCGAGAAGATTGTAAAGTCATGTCAAAGCTAGGTATGAGGTGCAAATTTTTGTTAATTTGACTGTACTTGTAACAATTTGTCTGGCAATTCCTTTAATTAACCTCCCGCTTCAGAGATATTATTTACTCACGGCTTGATATTTACGGAGTTTATAATTTGCTGTTAAGTTAAACTGGGCTGGATTTTTGGCAAAAAAATAATTCACTAATAAAATTATGGCTGGTAAAATTTGAAATTTGAATACGGTAGATGCTATCAATCAATAGGTAATATTTGATATAGTAACTAGCACCGGAAACTAAAAACGAAATTGTGTAGTCAAGCAATCGCTCCACTACGTAATTTGTATTGATTGAGTATTAATTTATGTTAACGGATTTTTAATATTTAGGTTCGTTAGTTGAGATTTTTCTTTCACCAAAGTCATGAAAGAGTGCTAAATCTTGTAGTTATTGATGATGACGAAATTTTTGTCAGGGTCTGTAATAGACTTCTAAGAGAAGTGGGTAAAAGGGTAAGGGGTAATGGTTCGACAAGCTCACCAACCGGGGAAAGGGTAAATAAAAACCCTTTTCCCTTTAACCTTTTCCCTTTCCCCCCTATGAGCAAAAGTTACTTTTACCAGAGGTCTAATGAAAATATTACCCAACAGGGACAATAGTTAACATTACCTTAAATATAAACGTCGTCCAAGGGTGTTTATCACCAGTCTGAAACATCCTTGGACGCGGTTATGTGACTTTTATAGATGCTTTGCAGCCACGCTGTCTAATAATTTACTGAATTCAATTACTAGTTTATTTGTCAGGCTTCTGGTAGTCAAAATAAAACCATTGACCACCTTCCACATCTTGAAACAGATCATTCACCTTGCCTATTTTTTCTCCTTTGTTTAGTTGATCCTCCAGTAGATCAATCCCTTTATCACCCTCTTTCGCTGGCGGGACATACAGATCTAATTTCTTCACTGTCTTTAAGTCAGCAAATAATTCTTTCAAATCAACATATAGTGGATATAAAGCCCTACTTGATTCAAAGAAATAGCGCTTGTTTCCATGATCTGCAACAGTGCGCCAGAGTGTAGAGGCAAGGAATGGATTATCATCTATTGCCTTAACACTTAAAGGCGTTGACATATTACGAATCAACGAAAAAGCTCTAGCAAGACCTTCGTGTTTTGACCACTCTTCTAACCATATTTTATAAGACTTTTCTTCACCGGAAATTCTTTGAGTCTCATCAATAAATGGTCTCGAATTTTCTTTAAACTTAGGATCTTCCTTGTCATAGACTTTTTCGATTCTATCGCTGTAGAAGGAGGCGCGGAGAAATCGAATATCAGAGCCATTCATTGGCGGATTCATCTCTTTTTTTGAATTATCTTTTTTCAGTCCATCCCAACTAAATACTTCATTTTGAATTCCCCAGTCAAAGTCTCCATTTTCTGTTTGAAAACTCTTTAAAAGTTCTAATTGCTTGTCATACAGGTTGTTAGTCAACACACTAATCGTTTGTTTGTCTTCAGTTTCATCCTTCTTTGGAACGTAGTAAACTACTAATTTATAATTTGGAGATAGATCGTCCTTGCGATCCAGTTCGTCCTTTTCACCCTCCACATATTGTAAGACTGCCGACTCTCCCTTAGCATCTGAAAGGGACAAATGTATGACTATAGGTTTGAGATATACATTAAACTCGTTGGAGCTTGTGTTTAATTTTGCGACAGCTAGCTCAGACGTGACAATAAAAAATGGCTCCTTCTCTAATCCCTCTACAGCATCTTTGACAGTTGCGTATCTGTCTAGTACATACTGTGCCAAGCCACTAATCGGTAAACGTGGTTTATTCTCATAGTCATTATGCTTGTAGCAAGCTTGTGGTAGAAAAAGCAGATTGGCAACTAAGCCCTCCTCGTTTATGCCATCAGTTGTAGCCTTTCCATAGTTACATACAACCAGGCTCTTATACTTAGATGTCCATGTAAACGGGTTACCCTCATCATTTTCACCAGCACCTGTGCGATCGCTACCTTCAGGTGATGCCCATAAGCTTGTAGCTATATTTGCATCAGACCAATCCATAGAACGCACGGTAAAGATTGATTTTGTTTCTTGGTTAGCAACATAGATTGCACGGGTACAACCGAGTAATACCAGTGGTATTAATCCCAAGTGCAAATCATGGATCGAGTTGCTCAATGCTTGATGAATGTTAAAAGATTCCTGTGTGAAATTGCAGCCTACTAGTGCGGCAATTCCAACAAATAGAAACGGTATAGTTAATGAAAAACTTTTGAGGTAACGTTTCATTGGTTTATTTGTGTGTGTGTAAATTACTTGCAGAGTTTTGCAATTTATAATGCTTTTTGTATTTCTCAAAACCTGATAAAACCTAGATTCAAAAGTTTCACACCTTATGAAAATTTTAACTATCATAAATGTGCGAATGATAGTCTAGGTATAAGTTTATGAAAAATGCTAAAAGCACGAATTGTGAAAAATGCTAGCTAAGTTTTTGCGTTTTCTTAGTACTATTCGGATATATCCGAGTGGTAGATATGAAAGCTGTTTTATATTTGATTTACATAGTCAATAAAACGTACTGAAAATTTAACTATGCAAATTAAATAAGTTTTAGCTTTGGATTGAGGTGTTGTTGGATTTTGTACAGACTAACTTTGACAGATTACAAATTTTCTGGATTTTTGTCAAGTTAAAAGCCATGTTCTAGCTGTATTTCTGCACAAAAAAATAGTATGCTTGTAGCGATTACAAAATATGTGTCCTCGATCACACAAATTATATGTTGATAAACACTTGCAAATTAAACAACTTCATGTATGGATTCTGAAGTAGAACTTGCGGTGTTACCAAAAGGCAATAGGGAAAAAAAAGTCTGTTGGTGTCTGGATTTTACTGTCAACTTATGTCCTAAACTATGCTTCGACTGCTATAAAACCCAATTTTCAAAAAACTAAGGGTTTCAAAGTAGACACGGTTTAAATATAATCAGCTAGATGCCTAGCTAGCAGACTGAAATGCTTAGTTCAAGCTTGTTAAAATCTGCTATCAAAGGAGAAACTCCAGTTATTTTAGGAGTGCTGTTTGGCAAAAGAGAGATGCTGGTATCATAAATATCTTGCCTTGAATTTATAAGTACAGTTATAAATTGTTACTAGTTCATATTCAGTAAAATATAGATTTTAGCTTTCGTCTAGATTATTACTAAGCAATTCAATATAAGATCTAAAACTTAAAATCCCAAATCAACATGCCAGACCTAACTCCTAATTCTAGTTTTAGTTTGACACTACGCTTGCAGATTCCCAATCGCGTGGGAATGTTGGCGTCAGTTACCCAAGCGATCGCCACCACTGGCGGTAATCTCGGTCAAATTGATTTAATCGAGCAAACCCGCAAAGAGTCTACCCGCGATATTACCGTTGATGCAGCTAGTACCGAACACGCTGAAACAATTGTGCAAGCAGTTAAAGCACTGCCTGATATTAAGTTATTGAGCGTTTACGATCGCACCTTTAATTTGCATCGTGGTGGCAAAATCAGCATTGCTAGCCGAATTCCTTTAAAAAGTGTGTCAGATTTAGCAATGGCTTACACACCAGGAGTCGGTAGAATTTGTACAGCGATCGCTCAAGATCCAGAAGAAGTTTACAAGTTAACCATAAAACAAAATACTGTTGCCATTGTTACAGATGGTAGTGCAGTTTTAGGTCTGGGAAATCTCGGCCCAGCGGCGGCACTTCCAGTCATGGAAGGCAAAGCCATGCTATTCAAAGAATTTGCTGGGTTAGATGCTTTCCCCATCTGCCTTGCCACCCAAAATACAGACGAGATTATCCAGGCAGTGAAAAATATTGCTCCGGTATTTGGTGGTGTGAATTTAGAAGATATTGCTGCACCACGTTGTTTTGAAATTGAACAGAGATTGCGGCAAGAATTAGATATTCCAGTTTTTCATGACGACCAACACGGTACTGCAATTGTCACCTTAGCAGCCTTGTTAAATGCCTTGAAGTTGGTACACAAAGCCATCGGCGAAATCCGCATTGTAATTAACGGTGCAGGAGCCGCTGGAGTTGCCATTGCCCGCTTACTCAAGAAAGCCGGAGCAGATAAAATCTGGATGTGCGACTCCAAAGGAATTATCTCCACCAGTCGTACAGACCTCACAGAAGAAAAACTCGAATTTGCCGTTAAAGCTCAAGGTACTTTAGCAGGTGCAATGCAAGGGGCAGACGTATTTATTGGAGTCAGCGTACCGGGAGTTTTGACACCGGAAATGGTGCAATCAATGGCAAAAGACCCAATTGTGTTTGCAATGGCCAATCCCATTCCCGAAATTCAGCCAGAATTAATTCACAAACATGTCGCTGTCATCGCCACTGGTCGCAGTGATTACCCGAATCAAATCAATAACGTTTTAGCTTTTCCTGGAGTATTCCGTGGTGCTTTAGATTGTCGGGCACAGGCAATTACCACCACAATGTACTTAGAAGCCGCAACTGCCATCGCTTCTTTAGTGAATTCTTCAGACTTGAATCGAGAACACATTATTCCTTCAGTGTTTGATCCACGCGTTGTGACTGCGGTTGCTGCTGCTGTGCAAAGCGCCGCGCGTCAAGAAGGTATTGCTCGGAATTAGAGGGAGTGGGGAGTGAGGAGTGGGGAGATGGGGAGATGGGGAGATAGGGAGGTAGGGGGGCAGGGGAGAATGATAACTCGCCAGTCAACAGTCAACAGTCAACAGTCATTAGTCCCCAGTCCCCAGTCCCCAGTCCCCACTCCCCAGTCCCCAATGCCCAATAGCCAAGATTATTTATCTGTTTCTAATGAAGTACCAAGTTGGAGATGAGTTTTTCCAAAGACTACCACTGATTTTGGCAGGGCCAATTCTCAAACATACTGAACCGCAATCAGTAACAGTATGGGTGGCGCTTAAACAGGCTTGTGAGGTAGAACTCAAAGTTTATGGCACAACAAATGATGGTGAAATGCTGGGAGAATGCTTATTGCAGGGCGATCGCTCTACTGTTGCTTTGGGTAAATATCTTCATGTAGTTGCTGTCACGGCTCGGTCTACAGTTGGACATCGCCTAACTAGCGATCGCATTTATGCCTATGATTTGCAGTTCACTACCGCTAATCAGACTCGGCAAACGCTACAACAAGCATTATGCTCAAGCTCATATCCTACGGCTAGTATCAGCTACTTTGAGCATCAAAAACCAACTTTTACTTTACCATCCTGCCGCCTCCAAGATTTGCAAATTGTCCATGCTTCCTGTCGTAAACCTCATGGTTCTGGGTTTGATGCCCTACCAATTCTTGATAGTCTTATAGAGACATCTGCAAATCAAGTCCAGCTGCGTCCTCAACAGCTATTCCTGACTGGAGATCAAATTTATGGTGACGATGTAGCAGATCCATCGCTGTGGGTTGCTACTACTCTTGGGGATGCTCTGCTGGGTTGGGAGGAACAATTACCTGTAGCTGGGGTTTACTGTACCCCCAAAGAATTGCCCCCCGGAGAAAGAGCTAAAGTTGCTACCAATGAAGCCGGCTTGACCGCAGGATTACATAATAAATCTGGAAAAGTTGCCAGTCATCTGCTGAGTTTGGGTGAATATTACGCTACTTACTTGTTAACATGGTCACCAGTGTGCTGGCCAGTTGTATTTCCTAAAGGACGCCAAGTAACAGGCGATCGCCGAGCAATCAAAAATTGGAATCAGGCTGTCAAAGATTTACGACAATTCATTTATACCCTGGGGAAAGTGCGCCGCGCCCTTGCGAATATTCCCACGTACACTATCTTTGATGACCATGATGTTAGTGATGACTGGAATTTGAACCAAGCTTGGTGTTTGCGAGTCTTGGGGCGTCCCTTGGGACGGCGAGTGGTGCAAAATGCGCTGTTGGCTTATAGCATCTTTCAAGGGTGGGGCAATACACCAGAACAATTTGTACAAGGTCAACCAGGAGAAAAACTACTGGCTGCGGCACAAGCTTTGTCAGCTAATGCAGGAAAAGATACAAAGGCTGATGAAGCGATCGCTCGTTATGTTGGTATGCCTGCCATCGATACCCACACGGATTTACCTGTTTTAGTCCGAGACAATTCAGTGTTTATTTTGTCACGGCATTCTGAAACACTTACTTGGAATTACATAGTTAAGAGCGATTGTCATGAAGTGATTGTTTTGGATACGCGCACTTGGCGCGGTTACCCAGCCGATCAAAAAGCCATCGCCCCACCGATGCTGCTATGTCCAAAAGCTTTTGAGCAACAACTAGTTTTACCTTTACGAAAAATCGCTGAAGATACTCACAATCAAACCACATTTGTAATTGCACCCACTAATGTATTTGGTTCGCAAGTGATTGATTGGATTCATCATTGGAATTTACAACAAGAGAAAGTTTTTTCCACCGATGTTGGTGATGCTTGGAACATCAATGTTGAAGCATTGGGTAAATTTCTTAATACTTTATTTGAGCAACGTCAACAAGTGATTATTTTATCTGGAGATATTCATTATAGTTTTGCAGCTCGCTTGTCTTATGCACGTATTCATGGTGATTCTTCATCGGTTTTAGTACAGTTAACTTCTAGTGCCCTGAAGAATGAAGAAGCACTAACAAAGCTCATTCATACACGAATGAAACATTGGTTGTTACCAGAAAAACTACGATATTGGATTGGATGGATGAATCCAGCCAACATGGTAGAAATTGCTGGGAAAAAATTACACCGCGATACCTTCACTGCCAAACGCTACCACAAAAATCGGCTGCACCAACAACAGCAATTAACTGGCCCTGACTGGTATTGTGTCCTGGAATGGATGATTCGCCAACGCGCTCAAACTTCTGAATGTACAGCAGATTTATCATCATTCATCGCTCCTTGGAAACGAGCGAAAAATTCGCAAATCCGATATTTACAACCTCTAATGTTTTGGAAATCTCGCTGGTTCCAAGAAGGGCAAGAGGTAGTTGGATTGAATAACTTAAGTTTAGTGAAGTTTGAGTTACCAAATGCCAGTACTGATTACCAAATTATTCAAGATTCCTACTGGTTTTGTTCTTGGTATCCAACCAAAATTGTTTACAGCCGTTTTCAAACTCAGTTAACGCCTAATCAGGAATTATTGGGGGATTTTAAATTTTAGATTTTAGATTTTGGATTTTGGATTGACTAACGCCAGATCGATCCAAAATTGGACTTAGATAAGCTAATCATCATTCAAATTGCGTCCCCGCGTCCCCGCATCCCCGCATCTTTACTAATGAGTTATGCAATTTAAAAGCGCATCAACTGATTAATTCTCTAAGTTCCATCCCACAGCTGCTGCTACTTGTTGAGCTAATTCTAAGGGATTGAAGGGTTTAGCGATCGCACCATTCATTCCTATTTGAGCATAGCGACGGCGATCGGAAGCCTGGATTTTAGCAGTTAATAAAATTACCGGAATTGCCTTGGTTAGGGGATTTGCTTGTAATTTTTCAAAGGTGGCAATACCATCCATATCTGGCATCATTACATCCAATAAAATCGCATCTGGCTGGTAAGTTTCGGCTTTAATTATACCCTCCTTACCAGAACCAGCTGTCTCCACTTTCCAACCTGCCACTGTTTCCAAGCAAATCTTGGCAACTTCTTGAATATACTGTTCGTTATCAACCACTAGAATTCGCTTCATTGGTATCATCGCTATCCTCTTTTCGGTTGTGAGTAACTCGTTGAAGTAACTCCATCACCCGTTGTTCAAATTCCTCAGTAGTCACACGCCCCTTGGTCAAAAATTCTGTATGCCCTAACTTCAGTCGATTGTGTTCGGATTCATCCAAATCCTTAGCTGAGTATACTAGCACAGGAGTATTACACAGATGATTATGCTGTTGTAGCCAATCCACCACTGCAAAACCATCACTCTCTGGCAAGATTAAATCAAGAATCATTAAGTCAGGATTGACTTCTTGACTCAGTCGGATGGCTTCCCGTCCAGTTTTGGCTAAAAAGGTTTCAATTTTGTGCTTTTCAAATAAAGTGATCAGCAGTTGAGCTAAATCGGTATCGTCTTCAACAATCAAAACACGGATTCCCTGGGGAGATTCTGCTAACACTTGTCTGACTGACTCTAATAGATGGTTGTCTGTAAATGTTTTATTTACTGAATGCAATTGGTTGCTTTTATCTCTTTTTGCAGAAGTCCTAATTAAAGGCAGAGTAATGTAAAAAGTGCTACCTTCTCCTAGTACACTTTCAGCCCAAATACGTCCACCATGCTGTTGCATAATGCTTTTACAAATTGCTAAGCCCAAACCAGTACCGTCATGATTGCGGGAATCAGAAGAGTCAACTTGTTGAAACCGCTCAAAGATACTTTCAAGTTTGTCAGCTGGAATACCGCGTCCAGCGTCTTTGACTTTTAACAAAACTTCGTCACCTTGTTGTTGAACTTCTAAGCAAACTGTAGACCCAGGACAGGAAAATTTAATGGCATTACTTAATAAGTTGGTTAAAGTTTGAACAATGCGATCGCAATCTGCCCATACTTGACCACAGATATCGGAAATCACTAGCTTTATTCCTGCTTTATCAGCTAAAGGCTGCATGACATTTACTGCTTGAGTGATGATGTCAACGATATTGCAGATTGCTCGTTCCATTTTCGTCTTACCCGACTCAATCCGTTCAATATCGAGGATGTCATTGATTAAGCGTACTAAACGTTCAGTGCTATCAGTAGCAATTTGCAACAAGCGTTTTCCCTGTTCTGAGTCCGTTGGTAACAAACCACTAGCTAGCATTCCCAGAGAACCATGAATTGAAGTTAAAGGGGTGCGTAGTTCATGGCTGACAACAGAGATAAACTCATCTTTCATCCGTTCGATTTGCTTGCGCTCAGTTACATCACGTAATATAACTGTGTAAAATATTTCTTCATTCATATCGATTTTGGAGATGGAAGCCTCAGCTGGAAATTCAGTGCCATCCTTGCGGCGACCATATATTTCCCGGCGTTCTCCCATGCGGCGGGCAAGATTAGGAGATTTCCCAAAGTCCATAACATGCTGATGATGTACGTCGTAAAAGCGCGATGGCAACAGTAAGTCAAGCTTTTGTCCAATTACTTCCTGGGCAGAGTAGCCAAAAATTTTCTCTGCTCCTTGATTAAACAATGTGATGCATTGAAAACCATTGATAGAAATAATTGCATCATCCGCGATGTCTAAAATTCGGGCAAATCGAGCTTGAGAAAAACGTAATTCTTCCTGTGTCCGCTGAAGTTCATCGAGTTGTGACTGCAACTGTTGATTCAGGGTAATTAACTCAGCAGTGCGTTCTGCTACTCTCAATTCCAGTTCGTTGATGGCTTGGAGATTGGGGACTGTTGACGGATACTGGGGAAGTTGTAGTAATTCTTTTCCCTCTGCTCGCCATCTTTGTTTTTTCCCTGCTTCATTGCTTTGGGCTACGCGTTGCAGCAATTTTACCCGTTCTAAACGATTAACAATTCTGGTTACTAATTCTGGCCCGATAATGGGCTTGCTCACAAAGTCATCAGCACCAATGCTAAATACTTCATTGACTATTTCGGCATCGTTATGCACTGTGAGAAAGAGGATTGGTAACTCACTCCAGCGTGAATCGTTGCGTACTATCTGACAAAGTTCAATACCATTAATAAATGGTAGTTCCACATCTAAAACCAGTAAATCTGGTGCAACTGCTTCCAAGGTTTGCCAAAACTGACGCGGATCTTCAAGAGCAATGGCTTTGAGTCCCCAAGGAGTAAGTAAGCTTTGCAAAAATGCTTGAATTTGGGGATCGTCGTCCACAATCAATACTTTGGTTTCTGTGTTGGAGGGATTTAGTGCCGTCTGGGTTGCGGTGTCTAATAGCTGTGTAGTTGTTGGTGCAGATTTGAGCGCTGCATTCTTTTCTTGAATTTCCCGACGCAAAAATTTTACCCAAGTTTGGAGGTTGTTGATTTGAGACGTACTCAAAGTTTGACCACAACTGAGTAACAACTCGATATTCCGCGCCCATTTTGAGCTAAGAGTCAAGCCAAAAGTACCTAACGAACCTGCCAAGGTATGTGCTTCTTTAGTTGCAAGGCTTTGAAGTTCAGGTTTGAGATTATTTTGGCATAAAGCAGCGATCGCTTGCTCCAACACCTTTACCTGCTCCTCCACCCGTCCTTGATAACGTTGCCAAATTTCGGCAACTTGCATTAGTGTTTGCTGTTGTGGTTGGGCATTGGGCATTGGGCATTGGGCATTGGCTCCAGCTTTCTCCCTTGTCTCCCCTACCTCTTCCAGTGGTTTCAAACGATAACCGATACCATAAACTGTTTCAATGAAGTCGCTGGGCGCTCCTACAGCTTTGAGTTTGTGTCGTAATCCTTTGATATGGGTGCGAACAGCTTCTTCTTGTGGAGTATCTTCATAAGACCAAAGATGTTCTAATATCATGCCGCAGCTAAACACTCGCTGAGTATTTCGCAAGAATAGTTCTAACAGAGAATACTCTTTTGGGGTGAGTGGCAACAGATTCCCTGCATAATTAACTTCACAGCTGCTGGGGTCTAAGCGCAAATTACCACGCTCTAGAATGGGTTGCAAGGTTATGCTTCCACGACGCAATAACGCCCTGACGCGAGCAACTAACTCTTCTTGGTCAAAGGGTTTAACTACATAATCATCTGCCCCTGCATCTAATCCGATGGCTTTTTCATGACCGCTATCACACCCTGTCAATAATAATATTGGCACTTGCAGACCATGAGACCGAATCTGTCGGCAAAGGCTAATGCCATCCAACTTGGGCAACATGACATCTAAGAGGATTAAATCAAAATCACAAGTTTGAATGAAATCCCAAGCAATGTCACCATCAGCTGCAACTTCAACAGCATAATTTTGGTTAGTCAAAACTGAGGTGAGTAAATAGGCATTTAACTCATCATCTTCTACAATTAAAATTTTCATTTTAAATGCTTTTCAAATAGAACAAGTAACCAGCAAAATTTAAATCAGGACTTGCAAGTAAAAAAATATTCCATAGTAGACTGTTGACGGTTGACTGTTGACTGTTAACAG